>Ga0334722_10000236_pt1 | contig 84576 bp, 77 predicted proteins | sample C3_bottom_MG_FD_207210 | JGI IMG/M metagenome (GOLD analysis project Ga0334722, IMG submission 207210) | Sediment microbial communities from Yellowstone Lake, YNP, Wyoming, USA - C3_bottom | ecosystem: Environmental > Aquatic > Freshwater > Lake > Sediment | place: USA: Wyoming | collected...
TTTGCCCACAAGCTCCACAGCCTGTAATCATCTTAAAGAAATTCCAAAAAACAAACATACAAGGGGAGGTATCCCCTCGTTTTGCAATAAGCTCTAAGGTGGGATTAGGGACACCTAAACGTTGCGGGATATTTCGCAGCCGCAGTGAAAGAGACGGCGCGTCAGTTTAAAGCAGCCCTCGGTCTTGCACACAACATGAGTCTTGCGCAGCTTGTCTCGCGGCGTGTCGGCGGTCACCCCGATCTTCTTCGCCCCGGACTCGGTATCGACCTGGTTATGGGCGAAAAGCATTTTCACGAAGCGATGCGTCGCTCGCTCGATGGCATGCGGTTCGATGTACTTGTGCGCCAGTTCTGCCGCAACGCTCAGGAACGGCTTCTGTTCGAACGGCGCGACCACCGTCAGCTTCTTGTCTTCGAGTCCGAATTCTTGTGCGTTTAGCGTCACCGTTTGCGAACGTGCTTCCGGGCGCGTCGCCGTCCCCGGCTGGGCGGCAGCTGCGGCCGGCATTTTGCGCTTGTGTGTAATGAGCGCTTGAACGGCCGCCCTGGGAACGATCAAGCGTTTGACGAATGTCGCCGTGAGCGTACTGCGATATCTCCCGGCAAATCGCACCGTGTCGGCGTCGATAATGTGTGACGCGACCTGAGCGAAATAGTCCGGCTGCACCGGCGCAGCAGCCGTCGCATCCATCAAGAGTTGCGCGAGATCCCTCGCCACGGTCGCCAAGTCAGCCTGCGTCGGACTCTTGGAACGAATATGCAGCATCCCGGAGAGAATTTCGTAGAAGGCGCCGGTGAAAATTCTCGAGAAGGAATGCACTTCGGCGCTCAGCTTGGTGGCCGGAGCGCTGTCAGGCAAGGTCTGCGGATCGACGTATTTGAAGGCATTGTACGCATTGCGAAGACAGTCGGAATCGACGGCCGTCCTGTTGACCTTACGGATGGCCTCGCCCAATTGTTCGGCGCACCGCGACAGCTGTGACGACTTGTAGCGCTTTACTCCGGTAAGGACGGCGGCGCGCGCGCTCGGCAACTGCAGCGCCGACAGAATGGCGCTCATATCGCCAAAGGCCTCGTGGAATGCGCCGGCTTCGATAAATGGCGCGTCGAACAACTGCGGACGGTGCGCGTCCAGACATGCGTGGCCCATCTCATGGCAGACGACGTCGGGGCTTTCGCCCGAGTAGTAGGTAATGCGACCTAGCGTCTGATGAAAGAACGCCAACTCGGTGCGATCGTAATAGGCATTCAGGTCGACGCCCTTGTCCAGACTTACGCCCAGCACTGCGCCCGGCTTCCATCGCTTTACACCCAGCAACGCTGACCAGAAATCGCCGCCGCGGCGCAATGCCTCCGCCGCCGTCCAGTAACGGAATTGAGGTGTTCCCTTGGCGTAGACACCGGGTGGGACGGCAGCACCCTTGATTTTGTACTTTAGCGGCCCTTTGGCGAGGTCAGGTACCGGCCGCGAGATGACATTCAATCCGGATGCGGGATCGTCCTGCCACGCGGACACCGTGGCCGATGTCGCGCCCTTGGCGGCGCTGCGCTTGACTGGATGTTTGGCTGCCTTTGCGTTCTTGGGCACGGTGAATTCTCCTCTCGATGACGCGATCGACGGCATGTCGTGGCCTGCGCGATAACAGACGCGACGAGCACTTCACCTCATCTTGACCGCTTTGGTCCACTAAGGTTCCGTCTCGGTTATTTCGTATGGCGCGGAGTGGGAATGCTGGTAGGCGCGTTATGTGAGCCTATTTGGAATGCACCAACGGAAGGCAAGCGTGAATACGCCAAATGCATGAAGGAGAACTATTACTCACGTGACGAGTCGCGCTTACCACTTACTTTCCGACACCGGCTTGCCCCGAGCGGTCCCTGTTTGATTAGGTGCTGATGGATGACGGCATGTTGGTCTCCGTCGAAATGCGCGCGTATTCCAGGGCGCACGCCCCGAAGGAGTAAGATAGCGGACCTATTTGAAGAACTACGGAGGATACCAATGCGTCTGCACAACAAAGTTGCCATCGTCACCGGGGCCGCGTCCGGATTCGGCAAATGCATCGCCGGGCGTTACGCCGAGGAGGGGGCGAAAGTCATCGTCAATGACATCGACTCCGAAGGCGGCAAGTCGGTAGCGACGGCGCTTCGCGAAGCGGGCGGGACAGCCCATTTCGTCCATGCCGACGTTGCGAGCGATGCGGGCTGGACCGCGCTGGTTGCGGCGACCAGACAGCACTTCGAGCGCATCGACATCGTGGTCAACAACGCCGGCTGGACGCATCGCAACAAGCCGTTCATGGAAGTGACCGAAGCTGAATTCGATCACGTCTATGCCACCAACGTAAAAAGCATCTATCTCTCGGCGAGGCATGTCCTGCCGCTCTACAGGGCGCAGGGCGGGGGGTGTTTTGTGAATATCGCGTCGACCGCCGGGGTGCGCCCGCGTCCCGGCCTGACGGTCTATAACAGCAGCAAGGGCGCGGTGATCCTGATGAGCAAATCCATGGCGGCCGAATTCGGCCCCGACCAGGTGCGCGTCAACTGCGTCAACCCGGTGTTCTGCCCGGATACCGCGCTTTCGGTTGAATTCGCAGGGGGGCAGAATACCCCGGAAGTGCACGCGAAATTTCGCGCGACCGTGCCCATGGGGCGGCTGTCGACGGTGCAGGATATTGCCAACGCGTCCTTGTTTCTCGCCTCGGATGAAGCGGCTTTCATCAACGGGGTCTGCCTGGAAGTGGACGGCGGACGCTGCTGTTGATTCGTTATCAGGGCAGGGTGAGGGCAGCGCACTACTTTCGGCTCTCCCTACGCTTTTAAGGCCCCGGCTAGGATGCTATAGTCGGCGCTGAACGTCGCTTCCACACCATAGAACAAGTGCGGCCTGCGCTTATTTTGCGCAGGACTCGCCAACGGGACGACATATCATCGATTTTGGATTGTTCGCCACGACGCCAGCGTTCGTGGTTGCGGCGGTTGGACAGGCAGCTGAGACAGAATTTGTAAATCACTGAGGAGGAGAGGCACATGAAGGATTTTCACCGCAACAGATGGGCAAGGCATATCGGTACTTTGGTCGGCGCGGTTTCGCTGCTGGTCGCGTCCTCGTCTTTCGCGCAAACCGCAAAGCCCGCAGAACTCAAGCTCGGGATTTCGACGTTCCTGTCGGGTCCCGCTTCCGTTTTCGGGGTGCCGGCAAAGGCGGCCGCCGATCTGTGGATCGAGGAATTCAACGCTGCGGGCGGCCTGAACGGCGTCAAATTGGTGCCGACGTATATCGATGAAGGCCTGGGCGGCGACAAGATGCTGAGCGAATATCGCCGCGTTGCGCAGGAGCAGGGCGTGAAGGTCATGCTCGGGTCGATCTCCAGCGGCAGTTGCAACATCGTGGTTCCGGTGGCCGAGGATCTGAAAGTTCTCAATGTGATGTGGGACTGCGGCACGGAAAAACTGTTGGAAGATCGTCGCTTCAAGTACAACGTGCGCACGCAGGCCAACGCGGTGACCGAAATGGTGGCGACGGTGGTGTATTTGCTCAAGACCAAGCCGGATTTCAAGACTATCGCCGTGGTCAATCAAGACTACGCCTGGGGCCGCGATTCCTGGGAGATTTTCCGCAACACGCTGCAGGCACTGAAGCCGGGCGTCCAGGTCGTCGCGGAGCTGTTTCCGAAGTTCGGCGCTCCCGATTATTCGACCGAAATCAGCCGGCTGCAGGCGCTGAAGCCGGACGTGATTCTTTCTACATCCTGGGGCGGCGATCTGGATACTTTCGTGCGTCAGGCGGCACAGCGCGGACTGATGAAGTCCTCGCAGTTTGTACTGCCTCTCGCCGAGAGTTCGCTCGAGCGCCTCGGCTCGGCATTGCCCGAAGGCGTTATCGTTGGCGGTCGCGGCGACCACTACTTCCTCCATCCCGAGTTCAAAGACGATCCCAAACACAAGACATTCGTCGAGAAGTTCCGGGCCAAGACCAATGCCTATCCGATCTATCCGGTCTATCACATGGTGCAGGCATTGCAGGCTACGGTCGACGGCTATAACAAGGCGATCAAGACGAACAAGGGTCAGTGGCCGAGCACCGAGCAGGTGGCCGAAGCTTTGCATGGCCTCGAGTTCCGCGGGCTGACGGGTACGGTACGGATTCGCGAGGACGGGCAAGGCCTGGAGAACCAGTTGCTGGGAATGACGAAGACGCGTTCCGGCTATCCCTTCATGGTGATGGAAAACATGATGATCGTCCCTGCCGATCTGGTGACGACCCCCGTTGGGCAGAAGTCGCCGGAGTGGGTGAAGACACTGAAACCGGAGCTACTCAAGAACGAGCGCATCAAGGTTTTCGCGAAGTAGCTGTGGGTGAACGGGGCGCCGGTGCTTTGGCCTAAGGGGCCCCGTGTCGTGGGTCGTGCGGTGAAGCAGGCATGTTGCCTTCACCTTCCTGTTTGTCTGGTGCGCTTTCACCGGCGCCAGACCGACCTGACTTCACCTGACTGAAAGCGGAAACGGCGAACATGAGCTTAGACCTGCTGTTGTTGGCGGCCTTGGATGGCTTTTCCTATGCCGGACTGCTGTTCCTGGTGTCATTGGGCCTGACCCTGATTTTCGGTGTGCAGGGGATCATCAACGTGGCGCACGGCAGCCTGTATGCCTTCGGCGGCTATACGGCTGCTTCGCTGGTGATCTGGGCGCTGGAGAAGCAGGCCCCGACCTGGGTGCTGCTGCTTGCTTTGGTCCTGGCCGCGCTTGCGGTAGGTGCGGTACTGGGCGGCATTATCGAGATCGGGCTGCTGCGCCGAGTGCAGGACAAGGACCCGGTGCTGCAGTTGCTGGTCACCTTCGCTGCCTTTCTCATGTTCGAGGACCTGCAGCGGCTGATCTGGGGGGCGACGCCCTACTCCTCGAGCGAGGTGGTGGCGAAGCTTGGCAATATCAGTGTTTTCGGCGTCACCTATACGCGCTACCAATTGCTCTTGATTCCCGCGGTAGCCATCGTCTGTTACCTGGGCCTGCTGTTCTGCCTGCGGCGCACGCGCCTCGGCAAGCAGATCGTGGCGGTCGCGCATCACCGGGAGGTCGCCACGGCGCTTGGCATCAACACCAAGCGCATCGGGCTCATCACTTTCGTCACCGGCGCGTTCTTCGGCGCCCTCGGAGGGGCTATCGCCGCGCCGACCACCTCGCTCGTGCCGGGGGTGGGCACCGACATGATCGTGCTCTCTTTCTCGGTCGTTGCCACCGCGGGCCTGGGGCAAGTGACCGGCGCCTTGATCACTGCGCTGATGATCGGCCTGGCCCGTTCGATCGCCGTTTACACCGCGCCGGAAATGGAAGTCGCAGTGCCCTATCTGATCATGGTTGCCGTGCTGCTGGTTCGACCCAACGGTCTTTTTACCGTCGCGCAGGCGAGGCGGATCTGATGTCCCGCCTGCTCGATTTGCGCCTGCTGACCGTCGCCGGCAGTCTACTCTGCCTGGTCCTGGGGCTGGCGTTTCCCTGGAGCAAGACCCCGCTCATCGTCGGCCTGTGCTACGGCATTGCCGCCCTGGGTGTGGCCGCCATGGTGCGCGCCGGTCAGGTTTCTTTCGGCCACGCCATGTATGCCTGCGTCGCAGGCTATACGGTGGCGTTTCTCGCGCGCGCCTGGCCGCAGCTCGACGGCATGCTCCTGATCATGGGCGGCATCGGAACCAGTCTCATAGCGGGGGCCGTAATCGGCGTGTTCGTAGTCCGCTACCGCGGCATTTTCTTTGGCATGCTGAACCTCGCCTTCTGCATGGTGCTCTATTCGGTCATCGGCAAAGTGTATGACGTCACCGGAGGCACCGACGGGCTGCGCATCAACCGCCCAACTGTGCTGGGCATTGCGTTCGAGCGCGACGGATTCGAGACTGCCTTGCTGATCGGCACGCTTGGCGTCGCCGTGGTACTGGGGGTGCTGGTGCAGCGTTACTTTCAGTCCGCGAGCGGAGAAGCCCTTGCCGGCATCAAGACCAACGAGACCCGACTCGAATATCTGGGCTTGTCGGCGCGCAAAATATTGTGGAACGGCTACGTGTTCTCAGCTGGGATAGTCGGGGTATCCGGTGCCATGTTTGCGCTGGTGCAGGGCCTGGTGACGCCGGACATCGGCTCCTGGCTGCGCTCGGGCGAGTTCGTCTTCATCACTATTCTGGGCGGTTCCGGCCACGCCATCGGCGCCTTCCTCGGCGCGGCAGTGTTCGAACTGGTGAAGCTGTTTGCAGCGGCCTACATGACCGGCATCTGGCAGCTGCTCTTGGGAGCGACGCTGATCATTGTCATCTTAGTGGCGCCGCAGGGGATCGTCGGCTTGCTGCTGCAAAAGTCGGCGGCAAGCAAGGGCGGCGGGGGGCACTGATGGCCGCCTTGGTTCACACCGAGGGACTGTACCTTGCGTTCGGTGGCGTGGTGGCTGCCGACGGCATCGACTTTCACCTTGAGTCGGGCGAGCGGCTCGCCGTGATCGGCCAGAACGGCTCGGGCAAAACCACATTCATCAACATCTGCACCGGCTTTCTCAAGCCGACACGCGGCAAGGTGTTTTTCGAAGGGCGCGACATCACCCGCATGGGACCGCGCCACATCGTGCGCCTCGGGATGGCGCGCTCGTTCCAGTTGCCACAACTGTTTCTCGAGCACAGCGTGCGCCAGTGTCTGGAGATTTCAGCGGCGGCGCGCAGCGGCCGTTTGTGTTTTCTCACCGCGCTGGGACGTTCGGTGGATAGCCGCGAAATCGAACACACACTGGAACTGGTGGGTCTGCGCGAGCGCGCCGATGAGCCTAGTTCGTCGCTGCCGGAAGGCCAGCGCAAGTTGCTCGACGTGGCGATGGCGCTGATGCTCAATCCTAAGCTCTTGATCATGGATGAGCCCACCAGCGGTGTGGCCTCGGAAGACAAGCACGGCTTGATGGCCACGCTGATGTGCGCGCTCGATGAGCGCCAGGTGACGGCTTGGTTTGTCGAGCACGACGTCGATATCGTCAGCCGCTATGCGACGCGCGTCGTCGCCTGGACCGCAGGTAAGCTCTTCGCCGACGGCTCGCCTGCCGAAGTCCTGGAGAGCGAGGTCGTGCGTCGCGAAATCCTCGGCACCGCCTGATGGAAACAACATGTTGAAACTGGACAACATCAGCGTCGATCTGGCCGGAGTCGGCGTGTTGCGCGGGGTGAGCGCTACCGCCCACGTAGCAAGCACCGTCGCCGTGGTGGGGAGAAACGGTGTGGGCAAGACGACTCTGCTTCGCACCATCATGGGACTGGCGAAACCTAGGCAGGGGCGCATCCTGTTCGACGACGAAGACCTGCTGCACCGGCCAGCCTATCACCGCGCCGAATTGGGGATCGGCTATGCTCCGGAAGACCGCGTCATCTTTCCCACGCTGAGCGTGGAAGAAAATCTGCGTTTGCCGTGTGAAGTGCAGCGCTTCGATGCCAAGGAAATCGACGAACGCCTGGCCTCGGTGCTCGTAGTTGTGCCGCAACTGAAAGACATGCTGAGCCGCTCGGGCGCAGCGCTCTCAGGTGGGCAGGGCAAGATGGTGGCGCTGGGGCGTGCCCTGATGATAGGTACGCGCCTGGTTTTGCTCGATGAGCCGTTCCAGGGCTTGGCGCCGGCCTTGGCGCGCCAATACGGTGAAGCGCTGCTGCGTCTGCGATCGGTGCGGCCCGATCTGTGCGTGGTGATCACCGAGTCCAATGCCAGCCTGCTCATGGACATCCCCAACCAGACCCTCAGCCTCGAGCGCGGCGCCATCGAAACCACTGCCGCGAGTCATTGAGCGCAATCTGACCAATCCGGCAAATCGGCCGCAAACAACCGTCTGGCGCCCAGTTTCAGCCCTTACCAGTAGCGCATCGCCCCGCGATAGAGGTTCCGCAGGTCGTCCTGGTTGATCTCGCGCGGCGAATTTGTCATCAAGCGCTGCTGCGCCCAGGCGCCTTTGGTGAGCGCGGCGACGTCGCCCTCACCGTAACCCACAGCGCCCACCCCGTTGGGTATGGCAGTGGCTTTCATCAACTTGATCAGCTGTGTTGCGATCACTTCAGCGGCATCGTCGTTGCTGGCCCCCGTGACGTCGGCGCCGAGGCAGGCCGCGCCGTGAATGTGGCGTTCCGGACAAGCGCAGGCGGTGAAGCGGAACACCGAGGGCGCGTTGACGATCACGCTCATACCGTGCGGCACGATGGGCTCGTCCTTCGGGTAGCCTTCGGGCTGAAAATCGCGTACCAGGCCGGCCACTGAATATGCCATACCGTGCGGCACGTGCACGCCGGAGTTGCCGAAGGCGATGCCCGCAAGCGTCGCTGCGTACATCATCTGGTCGCGCGCTTCGTGGTCGCTCGCGTCGTTAACCGCGCGCTCGAGGTACTGGCCCAGCAGTTTCATCGCAGCCTCGCAGCCGATGTCGCTCCACGGGTTGGCGCCCTGGCTCAAGGGCCGCAGCGAGGGTTTGCCCGGCACCGCGCGCTTGGTGTAGGGCCTCGCCGTATAGGACTCCAGCGCATGCGACAGCACGTCGAATCCGCTCGCGGCAACGACGTTCTTCGGCAGCGTGTAGGTGGTGGCCGGCTCGATCAGCGCCAGTGACGGCTTCAGACGCCTTGAGGCGATGCCGGTCTTCACCTGCATCGAGAGCAGATCGAAAATCGTCATGCCGGTGCACTCCGAGCCCGTGCCGCAGGTGGTGGGACAGGCGATATGCGGTTTCAACGGCCCGGGTACGGGCTTTCCCGCGCCGATCGGAGCGTTGACGTAATCGAGAAAGTCCGCGGGCCAGGTGGCGTAGAGGTTGGCGCCCTTGCAGGTATCGATGACCGAGCCACCGCCGACCGAAACATAGCCGTCGAATCTGCCTTCGACGGCGAATCGTGTCGCGGCGAGAAACGACTGGTCGGTGGGTTCGACCTTCACCTCGTCATAGATCACGACGTCGATCCCCGCCTTCTTGAGCGAGTCCTGCACTTGTGCGACATAGGGCAGGCCGCCGAGTTTCTTGTCAGTAAACAGCGCGACGCGGCTCATGCCCAGGCCCTTCGCGTGCTCGCCGGCTTCCTTGAGCACGCCGTGGCCGAACGTGATGCTGGAAATATCGACCGAGAAGACGCTTTCCTTGCCCTCGGTCGGGACGTAGTAGTTGTGGCAGCAGGACATGTGGTTTTCTCCCTGGTGTTGTATTCGCGACTTGCTCCTTGCCTACCTTGGAATTCGAGGGGGGCAAAACGCCGTCGCCCTTGGCAGTCAAGTATAGTGCATCGCTATAGGATTGGCTGCGCGACCGGCTTCAATCCCGCGTGCGCGCGGCGAAGCTGGCGGGCATGGTGCCCAGGGTAAGCAGCGTTTTCTCCGCCGCCGGCGACGGCGCAGCGGCGGAAACATAGCTGCCGTTGATGGGTACTCCGAGGGCGGCGCGCCGGGATTCGTTTCCGGCTTCGTCGCGATAGACCAGCTCATTGGTGCCGAAATCGTATTCCGGGTGGCACGGCTGGCTCCACTGCTCGAGGAAGTGCATGTAGAACGGGACGTACAGGCCCGCGCGCGGATTGCGGCGTTGCAGCGCGAATACGTATTCCGGCTGATGTTTCACTTCGTAGCCGCTGTGGCAATGCTGCACCCAGACGTGATCGCCGAACACGATCACTTTCCAGAACGGTTCGTGCTCGTAGAATTTGAGCGTGATCTTTTTGCCCGCCTTGCGCAGTTCCGCGAGGTAGGCGATGCTGGCCTCGATTTCCTTGTGAAAGCTCAACAGGGTGACCTCCGGCGGCAGCGAATCGATGCGCCGGCGCAATCCCGTGCCGATCGGATTAACCAGCATGACGCGAATCTCGTAGGCGGTCTTCAGCGCCGCGCGCAGCGGGCTTGCCTCGTCGACGAAGGTGTCGTACCCGGTCAGGGTGAGAATATAGGCATCGCGCGCCGCCGACAGCCGTTTCACCAGGGTGCGTTCGCGCCGGCGTGACAACCAGTCGTGGCGTTCGTTGCGCGCATAGGCGAGCGCGGTCAGTCTGGCCATCGCCACTCGCTGCCGGTTGTCCCAGACGATCTTGGCAAAATTGAACAACAGCACCATGACCGACGCCATGCCGATTTCAGTCGCCAGCAGCAGATTCGCATCCCGCTCCACCAGCGGCCACCATTCGTAGAGAATGTATCGTGCCGCTTGCGGCAGTGAAAACGCGATCGCCACCGCCAGCATGGTGATGACGCCGTGGGACAGGATCTGCTGCAAACTGTGCAGCAAACCTTGGGATCGAATGCTGTCGCGCATGGTTGGCTAACCTCGGGAATCCGTTGACCAATCGATGGCGGGTGCCGGCTGGCGCCGCGCAGTCTGATCAAAGGCGCACACGCCGGGATCGCGGGCGCCGGGGAGTTGGAAGAAAAGCGCCCGCACCTTGCGTGCGGGCGCAAAGCCGGCGCGGCCATCAGGGAGGAGGAGGTTACAGTTTGGCCGGCCGGGTGAACTTGAAGATTTTGGTGAAACCGAGAATATCCGTGACCAGCAGCAGGACGAATATGAACACCAGGGCACCGATAAGTTCGCCGCCCGCCGGCAGGGTGTCGATTTTGCCGGCGATCGCCGCGACTTCATCATCAGACAAGGCGTCGACGCGCGCCTGGGCGGCGGCCGGGTTCACACCGTGTCGCTCCAATCCGGCGCGCACGTCCTCGCGCTGCAGATAGCGCTCGAGTCTTTGCCGCGCCGATTCGGACTGGCCGCTCGCGGCAATGGCGTAAGTCGGCACCAGTTCGGCGTGCGCCGGCTGCATAGGCAGATAAAAATAGCACAGGCTGACGATCAGAAAACGGGCCAGGTGTAGGTTGAATGTATTCATCGCTCCGCTCTTTTTTGCAAGGATGGATCGGTCTATGCGGCTGTCGCTTGCCGCAATTTTAGCGATTGGTTGCCGCGCGCATTCCCACAGTCCCCGTCGGCGGGTGCGTAACGGGTGCCGCATTGGACGCCGGCGCGCGGCTGTGGTCGGAGGCGATGCCGGCCGCGATCGCTTTGGTCGGGGCAATCGTGCCGATGTCGCCGGTCAACTCGCCCCCCTCTTCGATCGATATGCTGCCGTAACGGATGGTCCCGGATACACGCCCGCTGGCATGGATCACGAGTTGCCTATGCGCAGTCAACTCACCTTCGAAGCGCCCGCGTATCTCCGCCACTTCGATCCCGACCTTGCCGACGAATACGCCGCTTTCCGCAATCTGGATGACGCGGCTGTTCATCGAGGCCTCGACCCGACCCTCGACCACCAGCGTGTCGCAGTCGGTGATTTCGGCGCCTTTGAGCTTGATGTCGGGGCCTACCGTCAGTTTGCACACGACCTTGTCGCCGGGCTTCGCCGGTTCCTGTGCCCTGACTGCCTCGGCTTTCGGCACCTCGGGCTTCACGGCCTCGGCCGGAGCGGCGGCGAGCGCCTGGTTCAGCTTCGAATAGGCACTTTCCGATGGTGCATTTTGCGGCCGTGAAACATCGCGCTTGCGAAAGCCTTCGAGCATGTTGACTCCTTATTGACTAGTTGCAAGATAAACGGCCTCGCGGCCGGAAAGCATCGTCGTGATTCGCGCCCCCTGGAGCGCATATCGTTTCGGGCGCGGTAGTTGCTGCGCGCGCCGGTACCATCGGTTTGCCGGCATACGGCGCGTCAGTCACCGCGTACGGCCACGCTGGCTGCGCCGCCCTTGCCCTTGGCGGGTGAAGGCTGGCCGAATTGCCTCAACGCGTACTGACCAAACTGCTTATCGGCCGCGGCGATGTGCCCGAACAGGCAATGCCGTATTTGCGGAGCCAGGCTGTCGCGTATGGTTCCGCACAGGATCCCGAATTCGATGTCCGCAATATGCTGCTGTTCGCGCCGATGCTCGGCCCGATGGGCGTTACGATGCGGATAGGGGAGTATTTGCATCAACGACTCTTCGACCGAGTAATGGAAATCCATGAATTTGCGCGTGCGCAGAATCAGCGGGCGTACCTCATGCCATCTCGCTTTATCCTCGGATATGTTCTCGAACTGCGTGATGATGTCGATGATTTGCATGTGTTGTCGGTCGATGTTGTCTATGCCCGTTGCATATTCTGGTTTCCAGTCCATTTTTGATAACTCGTTCTAGGAATAGCTGATCGTTGCAAGTCTTCTTGGTCGTCGCGGGCGGCAATCAATGCCGAACTCCGAGCGGCGTGCCCTCAGATGTGCAGCAGCAGCTGCAGGACAAAGAACGTCCCGGCGAACATTCGGAACAGCCATCCGCCGGGCGCAAACAGGTTCCAGGCAATGCCGATGACGCCGGCTCCGATGAGACTCATCAGCGGCAACTGCGTCAGCGATTCCAAACGACCGTCTTCCCGGTATTGCATGGTGAGCTCCGATGACGCTGGCATGGCGCGATGTTAGGAAAGCGCGATCACGGTGCCGTCAACGACGCGCACGCGCTCGCCGACATTGACCGCCGGTGCGCCGATCTGGGAGACCGCACGGTATGTGCCATCATCCATGCGCACCTTGACGCGGTAGCTGTAGCGTTTTTTCACGTTCTTCTCGATCTCGTTGCCGGCCAGGGCACCGCCGGCGGCACCGAGCAGGGTCATGGCAGTGTTGCCGTTACCGCGCCCCATCTGGTTGCCGACCACGGCGCCGGTCACACCGCCCGCGACCGCACCCAGTCCGGTCGCATTGCCTTTGAGTTCCACCGCGTGTATCGACTCCACCGTGCCGCAGGACGCGCACGCGCTGTCGTGTGCCGCCAGCCTGGGTGCTGCATGACGCGCGTTCTCGGCGACGGGCGCGCTCTTGGGCGCAGCGACGTCGGTCCTGTCGGAGCGCGCATTCGGCAACAGTCCGCCGATCGCGGCGGCGCCCACCAGACTGACGACCATCACGGATGCAGCAGCGCCCAATACCAGCGGATGTGTTCTTCTGAAACTGGTGCTGTCCATGTCGATTCTCCTTTCCTGGTTTGATGTCCGCTGCGCGCGCGCCGGGGCGACGCTTACTTCGCTTTCAACGCGTTCTCGACGCGTTCGACGCCGGGCACGGCGGACGCCAGCTGTGCGGCGTGTTGCGCCTGTTTGCGGTCATCGACCATGCCGCTCAGCAGCACACGCCCGTGATTGGTCTGGACAGCGACGTCGAACGCCTTCAGTTCCAGATCCTTGATCAGCGCCGCTTTCACTTTGGCGGTAATCACGCTGTCCGCGGCGAATTCGGCCATCTGCCTGCGTTGCTGTATCGATTCGGCCTTGACGAACTCTTCAACGCTCAGCTTGCCGTCACGGTTCTCGTCGGCGTCAGCGAATGCGCGGTCGATTCCACGCGCGTTGGCGGCTTCGCTGCGGCTGATATAGCCATCGTGGTTGGCGTCGAGTTGCAGGAACAGCTTGCTCGGCTGGCGACTGTCGTCAGCTGCCTGCGCAAGTGCGCCTGCGGTGGCGGCAACAGAACCGAGCGCGACCACGGCGACGCGGAGCAGATAGAGCTGCGGTTTCATTCTTCTCTCCTATGCAGGTTCTGAGTTACACGTGCTTGGACTGACTAAGACTATGCAAGCGCTGTGCCAGTTTGTGTTTATGTCTTTTAATCAATGATTTGTGAAAATGCAGGGGTGCGGTAACGAGTTCTGTCCGGAGCCAGATGTAGTCGCGGCACGACAACCGGGCTGGCAGTCCGAGTCAACAGATTGATTCATGTGAATTTTCGTTTGTCGCATGGCGGCGACAACGAGGGCAGGGGCGAGGTCGCACCGGTGTGCAGCACGATGCGGAGGAGCGGGAAGCAGAATTGCAAAGGGCTCCTTGCGGAGCCCTTCATTTCCTACATACCTGCAGATCTATGGTCTGGCAGCGGCAATGGCTGCTATTTGATCTGCCGTCAGCGAGATGCCGTTCATGGCGCCTACGTTGGCAATGGCATTCGTTATCTCTGTCGCGGTCCTTCCCCGCTTTCCATTGGCACCGTGACAGCCGCTGCAGTTCGCCGTATAGAGCGCGAGACCGTCGAGTGCTGCGTTGGTCGTTGCAGTCGCCTGGCCCGAGGCGACGCTTTCGCCCGTGCTGTTCACCGCGGTGACGATGAAGAAGTAGGCGGTGTTGTCAGCCAGTCCGCTTACGATTCTCGGGCTCGTCGCACCGGCAATCTTTGTCCCGGTAGCAGTCGTCACTCCGGTCGTGGCAGACCAGTAGAGGTTGTACGAAGTCGCGCCGGACACTGCGCTCCAGGAGACGCTCACCTGCTTGGCGCCGCCCGCAGCGCTTACTCCGGTAGGTGCGTCCGGAACGGTCGCGCTCGGCGCGTTGGTGGTCGCGCTGGCCTGAACCGAGGGACCACTTTCACCTGCGCTGTTCACCGCCGTGACGATATAGAAGTAGGCGGTGCTGGCGGTGAGACCGGTGTGGACGAACGGGCTGCTGACGCCGGCGATCCGCGTTCCGGTCGTGGTGTTGACTCCGGATGTGGTCGACCAATAGACGTTGTACGAGGTCGCGCCCGTGACTGCGGACCAGGCTATCGTCTCCTGGTTGGCGCCGCCGGTGGCCGTTACGCTGGTCGGCGCGGCGGGAATCGTAGGCGGCGGCGAATTGGCAGGCAGCGTGGTTGCCGCGACCTGTACCGAGGCGGCGCTCTCGCCGGCGCTATTCACCGCGGTCAGGATGTAGAAGTAGGTGGTGCTATCCGTCAAGCCGGTTTGAACCGCGGGGCTGGTTACGCCGCTGATCTTCGTGCCGTTAGTGGTCGTCACGCCGGTCGTGGTCGACCAGTACAGATTGTACGAAGTCGCACCGGTGACCGCGGACCAGGAGATGGTCGCCTGTTTGCTGCCGCCGGTGGCGCTCAAGCCCGTCGGTGCCGCAGGAATGGTCGGCACAGGCGTGGTGCCACTGGTGGTCGCCGAGACTTCGGCCGATGCCGGGCCTCTACGGTTGTTGTTGATCGCCCTGACGATGAACGAGTAGGTGGTCGATGCGGCCAGGCCTTTCAACACAAACGGGCTGGTAACGTTCTTTACCCGCTTCGCGTCGACGTCGTCGTTGTCTTCTTCTTCGGCCACTTTGGCTTTGGTCGCGTAGAACAGGTCGTACGAAGTCGCATTGGCGACCGGATCCCAGGAGACGGTCACCTGGCCATCGCCGCCGACGGCTTTGACGTTGGTCGGCGCTGCCGGGCGCGGGCCGGCCTTGGGCACGTCGTCGTCCTTGTCGGTAAAGCGCCCGCTTGCGACATCCTTCACCTGGGCGGTGAAGATGATGGCGCCAGTCGTCGCATTGGTGATCGTGAGGGTGCCGCCCGCGAGGGCGATTTTCACATTGTCGAACACGCCGTCAAGGCCGGTGTGATCCGCCGCGAAGCTGTCCTTGACCGGGTTGGCGCTGCTCGCGCTAAACGCGTTCAGCAGGGGCATGAGTTTCGTCTGCAAGGTCGAGACCGAAGCCGGCATGCCGGATTTGATCTTGTCGAGCGTGGCCGCATCCGGTTTGTCGAACACGGTGGCCGGATCATCGACGCCCGCGGCGCTGGCCACGGCCACGGTCGAGAGCGGATTGATGTTCGCGGTGCCCGGCTTGTCGGCAAAGGAGTACATGGTACGGCTTACGCCGTCGGCGGTCCCGCTCGCTTTCAAAATGAACGGGCCCGTCATGTCGGACACGTCGATGGCGAACGAGCCGTCGTCGGCGATCACGGTCGCCTTGTCTTTGCGCACCGAGGAAGAGTCCCTGAGGGTCACCTGTCCGACCAGAGGGGCACCGGTTGCCGCAACCCCGCTGACGACCTGCGGTGAAACACCCGCAGTGCCGGTGTCGCCGCCACCGCCACCGCCGCAACCGGCGATGATGACGCCCACGGCACCCATGGTCAGCAGGCTGACTGCTGTGATCGTGCTGCGCACGCGTTGCAGCAGTCTTGCCTTTACATCCTTCACATGCACGGGTCTGCTGTATCCGTTCGGTGAATAGTGTCGCATCTGAATCTCCTTTTGCTTGGCGCGCCAACAACTGGACATTGCCTGGCGCCACGGTTTCGTGGCGGGGCGATGGGCGGCAAGGGGTTGGTACTACTGGGTTCAGAAGGCGCTGCCGGTAGGGCGGGCGCTTCCCCCGGGTCGGTATACGCAATGGCCGTGCCAGAACGATTTGTCTGCGTGGGATCATAGGCTTGCGACGATCGCTCGGGCGCGAAGCAGCGCGCGGAAGGGGAGCGCTGTCGCCACAGCCCGACAGCCACTGGACTGTTGCCGGCTAAGGCAGCGGATTGATTGAGATTAGCACTGTCGTCGGCAGACGACGGCTCGTGCAGTGGCGACTTGAGCCGTGCTCAGCGCGGCTTGCGTGGACGGCAATAGTCAAGGCCGTCCTGCCAGCCCTGCACGAACGAGCCATCTCCTTTGGGACGCAGCGGCGAGCGCGCGGCTGCATCCTTCGCGCTTTCGCAGCCGGCAGTGAAGCCGCGTTTGTATTCGGGGGGGAAGCCGGACAGGTTGATGGAATTGGTCACCTGCGCCGGATTGTCCGCGCCGGCGCGCAGCGCAGGCGAGGCGCATCCAGCGACGACTGCCGAAAGCAACAACAACACGAGGATGTTCACGGCGGCGACCTTCTTGCGCAGGGCGATAACCATTGCGGAACTGGGCATGAACGAAAGGCAGAGCAAGCGGCATGCCTGGCGGCGCCACGGCGGCATCGTCGATTCAAGCTTCGTCGGACTTGAACAGCGCCGGCTCCAAGCGGTGGCGCTCCAGCAGCTTGTAGAATTCGGTGCGGTTGCGCTGTGCGAGCTTGGCCGCCTGCGCCACGTTGCCTTGGGTGATCTTGAGGATGCGCACCAGATAGTCGCGTTCGAACGTGCGTTTCGCCTCGTCGAGCGAGGTCAAGGCGCTGGCTCGGTCGTTCAGCGCGCTTTGCACCAGGGACGCCGGAATCATGCCGTTGGTGGCAAGGGCCACCGTTTGTTCCACCACATTCTGCAATTGCCGCACGTTTCCCGGCCACGGCGCGATCACCAATTGTTCCAGGGCCTCGGGCGCGAAGCTGGTGACTTCCTTGCGATAGCGCGCCGCCACCTGCTTCAGAAAATGCAGCGCCAGCGGCACGATGTCTTCGGGACGCTCGGCCAGCGCCGGGATGGTCAGCGCGACCACGTTCAGGCGGTAATACAGGTCCTCGCGAAATTGCCGGTCGGCAATGCGCTCGTTCAGGCTGCGGTGCGTAGCCGAGATGACGCGCATGTCCACTTCGACCGTCTGCGTTGCGCCCACCGGACGCACCTGACGCTCTTGCAGCACGCGCAACAACTTCGCCTGCAGCGGCAGCGGCATATCGCCGATCTCGTCCAAAAACAGGGTGCCGCCGTCGGCGCTTTGCAGCAGGCCCTTGTGATCGTAGATGGCGCCGGTGAACGCGCCTTTCTTGTGCCCGAACAGCTCCGATTCGATCAGCGCTTCCGGGATCGCGGCGCAATTGACCGCGACGAACGGCCCGGCGCTGCGCGCGCTGGCGCCGTGGATGGCGCGCGCAACCAGTTCTTTGCCGGTACCGCTGGCGCCATAGATGAAAACGCTGGCATCGGACTGGGCCACCAGCCGGGCGCGGCTGAGCACGTCTTCCATGGCGGCACTGGCGGAGACGATGTCCTGGCGCCAATCGTCCTCCGCGGACGCGCCTGCCGCGACACGGATGCCCGCCGAGAGCCTCAGCGCCTGCGCCACCTGTTCCAGCAGCGCCTGGTGGTCGAACGGCTTGGGCAGGAAACCGAATACGCCGCGCTTGGTCGCGGCCACCGCGTCGGGTATGGTGCCGTGCGCCGTGAGGATGATCACCGGCAGCGTCGAAGCCGCATTGTGGACGGCTTCGAACAAGGCCATGCCGTCCATGCCGTCCATCTTCAGATCGGTGATCACGAGCTGCGGACGCGTCGCCGCCAGAGTCGCCAGGGCCGCGTGGCCGCTGTCCACCGCCTGCACGGCGTAGCCCGAGGCGCGCAGCCGCATCGACACCAGCTTGAGGATGTCCGGATCGTCGTCGACCAGCAGGATCAGGGGTTTGGCGTCGCTCATCGGCATTCCTTCATCTACGCCGGGGTTGACTTTCCTGCCCGCGTTGCAGGATGCTGCGCTCGACTTCCTTCAGCGCATCGAGTTGCTGCCGCATGGTGCGCTCGACTTCCTTCAGCGCGTCGATCTGTTCGCGCATCTGGCTCGCGCGTTTCTGCTCGCTCACGCGCTCGTTCAATTGCAGGTAGAGCAGTCGGGCGAGCGAGCGCAAGGGGCCGGGTGCGTCGCCAGGCGTGGCCAGCGGTTCGAGCAGGCTCGCGGCGCGCGCGGCATCCTGGCCGCTGGCCCCGGGCGTGGCCAGCAGCAGGGCCAGCCGCATCCGGTTCATCGCGTCCTTGTCCTTGGCGTATGCCTGATTGTTGGCGCTGTACTCGCGGCGCTGCTGTTCGGCCGTCATCGCCGGCACGCGCTGCGCATAGCCGATCAACTGCATCACCTGGCGTTCCTCCGCCTCGCCCTCCGGCTGGATCGGAGTGCGCAGGCCGGCGCAGCCGCCGAGCAGCAGCGCGAGGGCAAGCAGCATGCACTTGGCGTTCATGGTCAGATTCATCCTTCTGCGCGCTCGGCTGGGAAGGTAACGCGGAAATGTGCGCCGGGTGTGCGCCCAGTGATCACTTCGATGCTGCCGCGGTGGGCATGCACGAATTCGCGCGCGATCGCCAAACCCAATCCGCTGCCCTTGATCCGTCCCTGGTGGCCCAGCGTGCCCTGGAAAAACCAGTCGAACACGCGCTCGCTGTCTTCCGCGGCGATTCCCGGTCCGGCATCGTCGACTTCGATCACGACTTTATCCGCCTCGGCGCGTACCGCCAAGGAAATAGTACCGCCTTCGGGTGAATACTTGATTGCGTTCGAAACCAGGTTGTCCAGCACCACGCGTAACTTGTCTGCGTCCGCCGTCAGCGCTGCAGGCCCGATGTCCAAATGCAGCTCGAGATTGCGCGCGGCGATGGCGAGCTTGTGCGCCTCGGCCACCTGGCGCGCGATGTCGGACAGATCGACAATCCGGAATTCCAGGCGGTTGATGCTGGCCAGAGCCTGCTGATAGCCGAGGAGGCCCTCGATCAGGCGCTGCAGCTGCACGCTGTTGTGCCGCAGGATTTCAGCGATCTCGCTCTGCTGCTGGTTGAGCGCGCCGCTCGATCCGTCCGCGAGCAACTCCGAGCCTTCGCGCAATGCGGTGAGCGGAGTCTTGAGTTCGTGCGACACATGATGCAGAAATTTGGTCTTCTGCTCCTCTAGTTCGACCAGCCGCTGCCGCAGCCATTCGAGGCGCTGGCCCAGGTATTCCAGATCCGCCGGCCCATGCACGCGAATGCCGGTGGCGAACTCGGCGCCGCCGAGCTGGCGGATGGCGTGATCGAGCTGGCGTATCGGTTTGGCGATGAGGAATGCGAACAGCACGGCGACCAGGATCCCGAGCGGAATCGAAGCCGCAAGCTGCCACAGGAGCGAACGCTGCGTGCTTCGGGCGGCGTCGCCCATGTTCTCGATCTCGCGGTCGATCAGCAGATTGCTCTGCTCGAGCACGTTGTTCGCCAGTTGCGCGAGGTCGACATAGCCACCGATCAACTGCCTGCGGCCGGCGCCCTTGTCCTGCTTGCGGCCGAGCTGCTCGAACAATGCCTGCTCCTTCTCGATCGTCTTGTTCAATTCCTGGAGCTGCGGCTCGTCCAGGGGCAGCAGCGACAGGTCGCTGGTGGTCTGCTTGAAACCGCCGCGGACCTTGGCGTAATCCACAAGCAATGCGGTGTCGCCGAGGATCAGATACTGCCGCGCCAGTCGTTCCATCGCCGTGACCTGCTCCATCAGCACACGGCTGCCGCGCGCCGCCTCGGCTGCCTGATCGACCGCGGCCTGACTTTGCGTGGCGAGCCGGTCCACATAGACGGTCGCATTCAATAGCGCCAGGATCAACGGCAGGGAAACCAGGCAGAAGCCGAGCAGCAGCAGCTTCAGGAACGATCTCGGATAGCGAAGGCCGGGAAAGTCGAACGAGCGCTTCATGCGGAATGGGGCCTTAGGTTACGCACGTTTCGCGTGGCGCGGAATGCGCGTGTAAACCGCCGCAGTTCGACGCCTATTCGTTGGGCATTGCAAGCGGGATCACCAACTTGGCTTGCCGAATCTCGAACTTGAAGTAATAGCTTTCTGAAAACTAACGTAAAATGTTAGCTGTTCGATGCGCTTGGTGCCCAGGAAGGGACTCGAACCCCCACAGTGTCTCCACCGCATGGACCTGAACCATGTGCGTCTACCAATTCCGCCACCTGGGCACAAGGTGCGGAATTCTATAGGAATCAGGAATTTTGTCAACGAAGAAGCCCACAAAAACAAGTTCCGCATCGCGCGCCGCGCGCGATCCGCACTACGCGCGCGAAGCCGAGCGCTACGACAATCCCTTGCCCAGCCGCGAACTGATACTGGACACCCTGGCGCTGGAAGGCATTCCGGTGCAGGAGGAAACCCTGTGCCAGCTGCTGCATGTCGAGTCCGCCGAGGTGGACGGCTTCCGCCGGCGGCTGCGCGCGATGGAGCGCGAAGGCCAGATCATGCGCAATCGCCGCGACGCGATCCTCGTCGCGGGAAAACTGGATCTCGTCGCAGGCCGCGTCGAAGGGCATCCGGATGGCTACGGGTTTCTCGTCCCCGACGAAGACGGACCCGACCTGTTCCTCTCCGAGAAGGAGATGCGCAAGGTATTGCACGGCGACCGCGTCATGGCGCGCGCCAGCGGCGTCGATCGGCGCGGGCGCCCGGAAGGCGCCATCGTCGAAATCATCTCGCGCGCCAATACGCGCCTGGTCGGCCGTCTGCACCGGCCCCACGGCGTCGCTTTCGTCGCCGCCGAGAACCGGCGCGTCAGCCAGGATATTCTGATCCCGCCCGGCGCCGACATGGGCGCCGCACCCGGCCAAGTGGTGACGGTCGAAATCGTGGCCCAGCCGAACAAGAACGCGCAGCCCGCGGGGCGCATCGTCGAAGTGCTGGGCAATTACGCCGACCCCGGCATGGAAATCGAAATCGCGCTCCGCAAACACGAGCTCCCCTACGAATTCTCGAGCGCGGCCATGCGCTTTGCCGACAAGCTGCCGGACGAGGTGCGCCCGAACGACGCGAAGGGGCGCGAGGACCTGCGCGCGCTTCCGCTGGTGACCATCGACGGCGAGACGGCGCGGGATTTCGACGATGCCGTGCACTGCAAGCGCGAAGGCAAGGGATTTCGCCTGTGGGTGGCGATCGCCGATGTGAGCCACTATGTGCGTCCCGGCGATGTTCTGGACAGCGCCTCACGCGAGCGCGGCAATTCCGTGTATTTCCCGCGCCGCGTCATCCCGATGCTGCCGGAGAAGCTCTCCAACGGCCTGTGTTCGCTCAATCCGAACGTGGACCGCCTGTGCATGGTGTGCGAGATGAGCGTGGACGCGGCAGGCGAAATCGGGAACTACCGCTTTTATGCCGCGGTGATGCGCTCGCAGGCGCGCCTCACCTACAACCGGGTGGCGGCCGCGCTCGGCCTGCAGCCGGCGGCGGACGAACCGGTGCCGGCGCAGTTGCTGCCGCATCTGCAGAACCTGTATGCGCTGTATCACGTCCTGGCGAAGGCGCGCGAGAAACGCGGCGCCATCGATTTCGAAACCATCGAGACGCAAATGCTGTTCGATGCGCAGGGCAAGATCGAGAACATCGTGCAGACGCAGCGCAACGACGCGCACCGCCTGATCGAGGAATGCATGCTGGCGGCCAACGTCTGCGCTTCTGATTTCTTGCAGAGCCGCAAACACCCGGCGCTGTACCGCGTGCACCAGGGGCCGACGCCGGAAAAGCTCGAGGCGCTGCGGATTTTTCTCAAGCAATTCGGCCTGGATCTCAGCGGCGGCGATGCACCGCACGCGAAGGATTACGCCAAGCTGCTCGCCAGGATCAAGGGCCGCCCCGATATCCAACTGCTGCAGACGGTGCTGCTGCGCTCGCTCAAGCAAGCGCAGTACAGCCCGGACAACGTCGGCCACTTCGGCCTCGCCTACGAGGCCTATACGCATTTCACCTCGCCGATCCGGCGCTATCCGGACCTGGTGGTGCATCGCGCCATCAACGCCGCGCTCGCGGGCAAGAGCTATAGCCCGGGTGACTGGGAGGAACTCGGCGCGCATTGCTCGATGACCGAGCGCCGCGCCGACGATGCCACGCGCGACGTCGAGTCCTGGTTGAAGTGCTATTACATGCAGGACCGCATCGGCGAGGAGTTTCCGGGGTCGATCAGCGCCGTTACCGGTTTCGGCATCTTCGTGGCGCTGGACGATGTCTATGTCGAAGGCCTGGTGCATATCTCCGAATTGGGCGAGGACTACTATCACTTCGACGCCGCGCGGCACCAATTGCTGGGCGAGCGCACTGCGCGCCGCTTTCGCCTCGCCGACCGGGTGCGGGTGAAGCTCACGCGCGTGGATCTGGATTCGAGCAAGATCGATTTCCGGCTGGCCGAAGACAGCACGCCCAAGAAGAAGCGGGCCTGAAACTTGAGCAGCACGACTTTCATCCACGGCTTTCATGCGATCACCGCGCGCCTGCGCTTGGACGCGAACAGGGTGCATGAGGTCTATTGCGATGGCGCGCGCGACGATCCGCGGATGCGCGACCTGGTGAAACTCGCCGCAGGCCTGAAGCTGCGCGTGCTGCAGGTGGATACGCGGCGTCTGGACGGCATGGCCCCGCCCGGAAGGCATCAGGGCGTGGTCGCGAGAGTGGACACGGTACGAGCGCACCTGTCGCTGGATGATTTGTTGGACGATCTGAAGGAGGCGCCGCTGCTGCTCGCGCTCGACGGCGTGCAGGACCCGCATAACCTCGGCGCCTGCCTGCGCGTAGCCGATGCCGCGGGTTGTCATGCGGTGATCGCGCCCAAGGATCGCGCCGTGGGCCTGTCGGCGACGGTGATCAAGGTGGCGAGCGGCGCGGCCGACAGCGTACCCTACATCGCCGTCACCAATCTCGCGCGCACCCTGCGCGAGTTGCAGGAACGCGGCATCTGGGTGGTGGGCGCGGATGCGGCAGCAAGCGAGGGCTTGTACCGCGCGCAGTTGCCCGCAGCGCTGACCTGGGTGTTGGGCGCCGAGGGCGAGGGTCTGCGCCGCCTCACGCGCGAGACCTGCGACCAACTGGTGAAAATTCCGATGCTGGGGCAGGTCGAAAGCCTCAACGTCTCGGTGGCAAGCGGCGTGGTCCTGTTCGAATCGCGCCGCAGGCGCTCGGCCTAGGCCCGGAAAGCGCGGCCAGAGAAATACTTGCCCTTAGGGGTACTTCCCCTTTATAATCACGTGCTTTTCACAGATTGCCGGATTTGAGTTCAATTCGGCTCCCCTTGCCTCACCGCTACGCATGACGGGAGGCTTAACCCATAAGGAGATGCGCATGCGACATTACGAAATCGTATTCATCGTCCATCCGGATCAGAGCGAGCAGGTGCCCGCGATGATCGAGCGCTATCGCAGCACCATCACCGGCCGCAAGGGCGCGATTCACCGCCTCGAAGACTGGGGCCGGCGGCAGATGACCTTCCCGATCGCCAAGATGCACAAGGCACATTACGTGCTCATGAACATCGAGTGCGATCAGGAGACCCTGGATGAACTCGAGCATTCCTTCAAGTTCAACGATGCGGTCCTGCGTCATCTTACGGTGCAGATGAAAGCCGCAGTCACCACGCCGTCGCCGATGATGAAGGAAGAGAAATCGCGCTCGGTATTGAATGGCGAGGCGCCGAAGGCGCCCGAGTCATCGAAGCCGGCCGAAGCGGCCGCCGCAGCGTCGACCGCCGCCGCAGCCTGAGCATATTGGACAACCAGTTCGTGCTGTCCGGCAAACTGATCGAACTCGACGCGCTGCGCTATACGCCCGCCGGTATTCCGGTGGTCAATTTCAGGCTCAGCCACGACTCCGAGCAGATCGAGGCCGGCGCCAAGCGCGCGGTACAGTGCGAGGTGGCCGGCTTGGCCTTCGAGCGCGAAGCACGCCTGATGGCGGCGGCCAGGCCCGGGATGCAGGTGAAAGTCACCGGATTCCTGGCCGGCAGGAGCCGCGAAAGCAAGCAACTGGTATTGCACGCAACCAACATTGAATTTGTAGAAGGAGTTTGACATGCCACCACCAAGAAGAGGCGCCAAAGGCAAAGGCAAAGGCCGCAACGACAAGAAAGACGACAAGAAAGGCGGGCGCCAGCTATTCAAGCGCCGCAAGTTCTGCCGCTTTACCGCGGAGAAAATCGAGTGGATCGATTACAAGGACATCGAAATCCTGAAGGACTTTATCAACGAGAACGGCAGGATCATTCCGGCGCGCATCACCGGCACCAAGGCAGGTTATCAGCGCCAGTTGGGCGTCGCGATCAAACGTGCACGCTATCTTGCGCTGCTGCCCTACACCGACTTGCACTAGAGGAGGCGAGCCATGCAAATAATACTGCTCGAAAAAGTGATCAATCTGGGCGGCCTGGGCGATGTGGTCAAGGTGAAGGACGGATACGCCCGCAATTACCTGATCCCCGAGGGCAAGGCGAAGCGCGCGACGCCCGGCAACCTTGCCGCGTTCGAAGCGCGTCGCGGCGAGCTCGAGACGGCGCAGAACGACGCGCTGGCCAAGGCGCAGGACGCGGGTTCCAAGATCGATGGTTTGACGGTCCAGGTCTCGCGCAAGGCCGGCGTCGACGGGCGCCTGTTCGGGTCGGTCACGACCTATGACATCGTCGAGGCCCTGCAGGCCCAGGGCTTCAACATCGAGCGCGCCGCAATCCGCTTGCCGCAGGGGCCGCTGAAGCAGGTCGGCGACGCCTCCATCGCCATCGCGCTGCATTCGGATGTGGTGGTGCACATTACCGTTTCGGTGTTGGGCGAAACTGTAGAGTAGGAAACAACTCCTTGATAAAGAAGGCCGGTGTTCCGGCCTTTTTTTATTCATGATCGCCGATTGCGCGCGGACGGGGCGCCGTCCGCGCAAGTGCGAGCGCTACGGCTCGATGCGTCGTCCTGCGTCGATTGATGCCGGTGTGTTTGCCTTTGCGCGCTATCGCGCGCCAACCGCATTTTCTTTCCGGATAAAAACCACCCGGAAAGAAAACGCGGTTATGGATAAAAACATACAAGTCTTGGAGTAGAATTTGTCATCCCGTAAAGCGCTCCCCATGGCCCAGCCCAACCCTCAAGTCGCAAGCGATCCCCAGCTGGTGCAGCTGCGGGTGCCGCCGCATTCGATCGAGGCGGAGCAGTCGGTGCTGGGCGGTTTGCTGCTCGACAACCAGGCGTGGGAGCGCGTCGCCGACATCCTCGCCGAAGCCAACTTCTACCGCGACGACCATCGCCGCATCTATCGCCACATCGGCAAACTGATGGAGAAGAACCGGCCGGCCGACATGGTCACCGTGTTCGAGTCGATCGAGCAGAGCGAGGACAAGGACAAGACCGGCGGTCTCGCCTACCTGGGCGCGCTGGCGCAGAACACGCCTTCGGCGCACAACATCCGGCGCTATGCCGAAATCGTGCGCGAGCGCGCGATCCAGAGGCGTTTGATCGAGGTGGGCACCGGCATCGCCGATACCGCTCTGAATCCGATGGGCAAGGACGTAGGCCAGTTGCTCGACGAGGCCGAATCGCGCGTATTCGAGATCGCCGAGGCCGGTGCGCGCGGCCACCAGGGTCTGGTCGAGATCCAGCCGATCCTCGCGCAGGTAATGGAACGGATCGACGAGCTGTATCACCGCGACAATCCTTCCGACATCACCGGCATCGCCACCGGCTTCAGTGATCTCGACCAGAAGACCTCGGGGCTGCAGCAGGGTGATCTGATCATCGTCGCCGGGCGCCCGAGCATGGGCAAGACCGCATTCGCGCTCAATATCGCCGAGCACGTGGCGGTCAACGATCGCCTGCCGGTAGCCGTGTTCAGCATGGAAATGGCGGGCACCCAGCTCGCCATGCGCATGCTCGGTTCCATCGGCCGCTTGGACCAGATGAAGCTGCGCACCGGAAAGTTGACCGATGAGGACTGGAGTCGCCTCACCGACGCGGTGGGTAAGGTGCACGACGCGCCCATCCATATCGACGAGACGCCGGCATTGAACTGCCTCGAGCTGCGCGCCCGCGCGCGCCGCATGCACCGCCAGTACGATGGCCTCGGGCTGGTCGTGGTCGATTACCTGCAGCTGATGTCGTCGACGTCCTACGGCGAGAACCGCGCCACCGAGATCTCGGAGATCTCGCGTTCGCTCAAGGCGCTGGCGAAGGAGTTGAAAGTGCCGGTGGTGGCGCTGTCGCAGCTCAACCGCGGCCTGGAACAGCGCCCCAACAAGCGCCCGGTCATGTCCGATTTGCGCGAATCCGGCGCCATCGAGCAGGATGCCGACGTGATCCTGTTCATCTACCGCGACGAGGTCTATAACCCGGAAAGTGCCGACAAGGGCAAAGCCGAAATCATCATCGGCAAACAGCGCAACGGCCCGATCGGCATGCTGAATCTGACCTTCATCGGCGAGTACACGCGGTTCGAGAACTACGCGGACCCGGGGCGGTATTGACCTGGGCCACCGACCAGGGAAGATCTGGACACTCCTGATCGTGCAAAATACCGGTGCGCTAGCGGGTTTAGGACGAATGGCAGCTTTCCGCCAAGGGCGATAGCCTGGGTACGGTCAATGGAGCAGAAGTTCAGCACGGCAATGCCGACGGTCTGTTGTCCGACCGAACCAGCCGCTGGCGATTTACTTTGCCGCTTCTACTGCAGCTTCAATCTACCGATTTGCGGGGGCACAATTCATCGCTTGAACACGAAGCAGATCAGGGAATCCAGTGCCCGTTCTCGGTGAGAATCGCGCGTCCTGCCGGCGACCTAACGAAAGCAATAAAACTATCGGTCACAGCTGATCGTTTCGTGGTGGTTACAAAGAAGAGTTGCTTATATAGCGGATAGTTCTTCGCCGCAGCGTTTGACGGTGTCGGCGCCACACCGTCTAGGGCGAGTGCCTTGAGCGGACGACGTTCCGAGACAATCAATGCGAGTGAAACGGTTCCAATCGTGCCAGGAACCCGCTCCGCCCAGTCGGCTGCCTCCTCATCGGTAACGACAACCTTCATGCCGGGCCGCTGTTTTGCGGCCAAGACGCCTTTCTCGATTTCCGCGGAAAGGTGCTTGACCATTTCATCATTTGGATTGCCCTCCGGTCGCAACACAATGCGAACTCTGGTGCCATCAGGCCACTTCGCCATTTTGCCGGAATAAATGTCGGCTAACTCCCGGCGTGTGATCGCGTTGATTTCTGTGCGCGCGGAAATTGCGAATACGAATGGCGTACGTGCGTACTCGATCTGCGATAGGCCGGTCCTAATCTCGCGCCCATTGAGTGGGCGTGAGACCACCGCGATATCGATTGCCCCGCTGCTCAGTGCCTTTTTCCCACCTTCACTGGCCAGATTTGAGAACACAGTAATTTTCAGGTTCGGATTGTTCCGGCTGAATGTGTCAGCGAGCAACTGGATCGTGCCGAGTGCACCGGTCGTGCCGCCCACTCTAATCACGTCCGCGGCTCTAGCGGAGCCACCAAGTGTAAGTACTAGCGCAAGTGTGATTGAGGCGATCTTTCCGAGTTTGAAAGAATTAATCGATGTGCGCTTTTGGCTCATAAAGTCTCCTACGCATAAGACGACGCAGGCGTATATCACAGTGCGTTCTTACAGATCAACGTCACGTTACTTTAGACTCGCAATGTTCTCGATAAGTTGATAAAACGCAAGCGACTCACATTTGGCTGCAGATGAAAAAAGACCACAGCTATCATTTTGGCGGTTGGTTCGTCCGAGAAGCGGTCGAATGCGAGGTCTTGGCTGTGCGTCTCTTCAGGGTCGAAAGCGCTAGTCTGCGTTTTCAGAAAGCTATCGTTCGTGTTGATCTTGGTGTCCGCCTGCCTTGAACTTCCCGGTTCGGTCAATTGTGGACTCTGGCGCACTCCCTAATTCAGGCGAAATGATCGTCCGCAGTAATCTAGATAACCGACTTCCGAAAGAACATGGCGAACATCCGCTGTCAATCACTGATGCCATCGTGGATATGTAGCCGCTGAAACTCGACATTATGAGTTCGAAGATCTACTACCTACCAGCACAAGTCGGGTAAAGCGAAGCGCGAATTACAAAGAACTGCCCATAGTCAGCGGATGCGTCCTGGATCAGCATCCGCGCCATGTATCGCCCAAATTACAAGATGACCGGCGGCTTTGCCGCATGGGTAGCCATTGTTGCCATCGCATTTAATGCGCTATGGCCATTGATTGCCCAGCTCAAACCCGGTCACGCTTCTATGCAAATGGAAGATTGTGCCGAGGTCGGCATGCAGCATGGCGACATCGGAGAGCGGGATTCAGTGCCTGCTGAACCTTCGCCGTTAATGCCGCATTGTGCGTTCTGTTCACTCGCCCCAGGTGGGTTCGTAGTTCTAGTGACTGACCGTTTCGATCTGGTACCTTTGACGATCAATACAAAAGAATCCAGGCCAACTTCGCCCGAGGTCCGGCCAATTGCGTCTTTCGGCTTCTCCCTTGCGCAGCCACGCGCTCCTCCAGTTATCTCCTGACCCGTAGCGATTTGCACGCGGCCTCAGCCGCAATGAGGGCTTACGCCTGCCTTGGCGCAGGCGTACGGCCTGCACCGGTAATTTCAATCCGATCCCGCGCCCAAGGAGGGCCTGCGCTCGATTTGAACAACGCAAAAGGAGAGTCACCATGAGGTTTAGTAATACATCAATTGTCGTCACCGTTGCCGCGTCTTTGTTCACGGGAATGGCTCAGGCTTCCTGCGGTTCGGCGTTCTGTGTCCTCAATACAAACTGGGCCACGCAGGGAGTGGCGAGCGAGCCGGGCACGACAAGGCTCGATCTGCGTCATGAATTTGTCGACCAGAAGCACCTGCGCGCCGGGGGCAAACAGATTTCCGCTTCCGAGGATACTGCTGACACGACCGAACTGCGTACGATCAATCGCAACTTGCTCGCGACGCTCGACCACGCATTTTCGAACAACTGGACTGTCTCGGCTTCCGCGCCCGTGGTTGACCGCTCGCATAGTCATATCAACGATCCGACGGGCGCAGCGACGTTCGAAACGTGGAATTTCGCCAAAATCGGGGATGCAAGAGTGCTCGGGCACTATCGTTTCGACAATCCAGATCCGACGCTGAACCGCGGTCTAACCGTGGGGCTCAAGCTCCCCACTGGTGACTATCAGGTGAAAAATGGCGATGGTACCGTTGCAGAGCGAGCACTTCAGCCTGGAACCGGAAGCACCGATGTGGTGATTGGAGGCTATTACTCCGCTCCGGGGTGGCAACCGGATTCGGCGTGGTTCGCCCAAGGGCTGGTGCAGCAACCGGTGGCGACGAGAGAGGCATTCAAGCCGGGTACGCAATATCAACTCAATTTAGGCTATCGCTACCCGATCAACGACTCGCTGCAGGTGCTTGGGCAAGTCAATACCTTGATCAAGACGCGCGATACCGGAGCCAATGCGGAACCCGATCTGAGCGGTTCAAGAACCGTTTTTCTCAGCCCTGGACTGAGCTATACGGTGACTCATGACGTGCAACTCTATGGTTTTCTTCAACTGCCCGTGTATCGTTATGTGAACGGAACCCAACTGAGCGCCAATTGGTCTCTGATCGTCGGGATGACGATGCGCTTCTGACCACATGGTTGCTGGCCTGCACCGCCGATCGCCTCCTGGGTGAGCCGAACATCTAGTTGCATGCGTAATGAGTTCGCCGACTTCTGCCGATAGCTGAATAGTGCAGTAGCCCTACACGTGCACAGAGCATGACGCGGCTGTTGAACCTCTGTAGGAATTACCGCTGTTGACGTAAGCGGACGCACGATGCGCGACTCGCTGGGAGGCCGTTTCGGGTCGATTTGCGACCTAGAAGTCTGCTTTGAGGAAGTCGGTCTGAGATCGGCAGAACGGGCCCGCATGGTTTTGGCGTAGACTAAGCTGCGATAGCAGCTTATGCCGGAACCAAAACTCCTAGACTTCAGATCGGTATAGATTCGATTCGCGTGTTTCGCCGGAGATTAAGCACCGCCGCCGCTTAGCCCGGCGCTGGCAGCAGCGGCGCTAGAGCACCGCCGCCGACCGATTTTACGAGCAGCGGAAGTCTTAAAGCACTTCCGCTGCATGGTCCGCCAGCCGCGAGCGCTCGCCGCGCTGCAGCGTGACGTGGCCGCCGTGCGACCAGCCTTTGAATCGATCGACGACATAGGTGAGGCCGGATGAGCCCTCGGTGAGGTAGGGGGTGTCGATCTGGGCGATATTGCCCAGGCATACCACCTTGGTGCCGGGGCCGGCGCGGGTGATCAGCGTCTTCATCTGTTTCGGCGTGAGGTTCTGCGCCTCGTCGATGATCAGGTACTTGTTGAGGAAGGTGCGGCCGCGCATGAAGTTGAGCGACTTCACCTTGATGCGCGAACGGATCAGATCGCGGGTCGCGGCGCGCCCCCATTCACCGCCTTCCTCGTCCGACTTGTTGAGCACCTCGAGGTTGTCTTCCAGGGCGCCCATCCAGGGATTCATCTTCTCTTCTTCGGTTCCCGGGAGAAAGCCGATGTCCTCGCCCACCGGCACCGTCACGCGGGTGATGATGATCTCGGAAAATACTTTGCTCTCCAGGGTCTGCGTCAGGCCGGCCGCCAGGGTCAACAGCGTCTTGCCGGTGCCGGCCTGCCCGAGCAGGGTGATGAAGTCGACCTCCGGGTTCATCAACAGATTGAGCGCGAAATTCTGCTCGCGGTTGCGCGCGGTGATGCCCCAGACATTGTTCTTCTGGTGCGTATAGTCCTTGATGGTTTCCAGGACGGCGGTGCGCCCGGTCCGCTCGCGCACCATGGCGTGCAGCGGATGGCCGCTTTCCTGGTACACGAATTCGTTCACCAGCAACAGCTCGCACAACGGTCCTTTGACGCGATAGAAGGTGTGCATGTCCTTCTTCCAGGATTCCATGTCCTTGGCGTGCAGGTCCCAGAAGTCCGGCGGCAATTCGCGCGCGCCGGTGTAGAGCAGATCGATATCCTCCAGCACCTTGTCGTTGAAATAGTCTTCGGCGGCGAGCCCCAGGGCGCGCGCCTTGATGCGCATGTTGATGTCCTTGGACACCAGGATGACTTGGCGCTGCGGTTGCTGCCGCTGCAGGGCCATGACCACGCCGATGATGTGATTGTCCGCCTTGCCCAACGCAAGCGATGCCGGCAGCGCGCTATCGAGGGCCTGGGTCTGCAGGAATAGCTTCCCTGAGGCAGGGTCCGCGTCATGGCGTTTGAGCTCTATGCCCGACTCGATCTTGCCGGCGACTCGGCTGACGATTTCGTCGAGATAGCGGCTTGCCTGGCGTGCATTGCGCGCGACCTCCGACAGGCCCTTCTTGTTGTTGTCGAGTTCCTCCAGCGTCATGATCGGCAGGAACACGTCGTGCTCCTCGAAGCGGAACAGGCTGGTGGGATCGTGCATCAACACGTTGGTGTCGAGCACGAACAGTTTGGTCGGTGTCTTGCCGGTTTCGGAACGGATCTTGCGTTTGCTCATGGGCACCTGGTCGGCAATGTCATCGAATGCCGCTCTGTTATTAGAGGGATTTAACAAAATCGAACACCTCCTGTACATGGCCGGGAACCTTGACTCCGCGCCACTCGCGCAGGATGGCACGCTTGGCGTCGAGGACGAAGGTGCTGCGTTCGATGCCGCGCACCTGCTTGCCATACATGTTTTTCATCTTGATCACGCCGAATTGGGCGCAGGCCTTCTCTTCGGCGTCGGAGAGCAACTCGAAAGGAAAGGCCAGTTTCGCCTTGAAATTCTCATGCGACTTCAGGCTGTCGCGCGAGATGCCGTAAATGCCGCAATTCAGCTTCTGGAACTTCTGGTGCATGTCGCGAAACCCGATGCCCTCGGTGGTGCAACCGGGGGTGTTGTCCTTGGGGTAGAAATACAGCACCAGAACTTTGTGTTTGGCCGCGGACAACTGAAACGTCGTGCCCCCGGTGCAGGGCAGAGAAAAGTCACTAACTATATGCTTTTCCATATATTCCTATAGTCTGATCGAAACCGTTTCGTGGCTGTATTGTTGATGATACCGGAAGCGAACGCAACCCCGTTTGCGGCCGCTTTGTGTCCAGGCTAAGCACAGAAGAAACGCATTCATGCGAGAAATTCCTTGCCCTGCAATGCAAGCGTGCCGGATCGACCGGGAATCTCGCTGATGATCAATTCATGCCGCGGCAGCAGTTTCGGCTTGAGTGCATGGTACAGGTCGCGCATGGGGACGAGTTCGTAGCCCAGCGCGCGCCAGCCGAGCAGCAGCGCTTCGAACGCAGGCAGGAGCTTCATGCCTTCCAACTCCGCGTGCAGGGTATACACATGGCCGGTGGGCAGCGGGTTTTCGGACAGCCGGAGCACATGCGCAGCGACATTGTCCGGCGTCAATCCGTCCAGGCCGATGAGTTCGTCCAGGGTCGGCAGTGTCGTCGGCAGCTGGGGGCAGGCGATGATCTCGCCGTGCCGGATCGGGATAAAGGGGTAGCTGCCGCGCGTGTCGGAGCAATAGTCGAATCCCAGTCGCTGCGTCAGGCGCAGCGCGTGCAGGTTCATCTGCCAGCCGGCGGCGCCATGGGTGCGCGCGTTGTCGCCGAAGATCTCGGCATAGCGCAGGTAGGCCGCGCCGATTTCCTCGCCGGTCCAGCGCTCGCCGCGCTCAGCCACATGATCCTGCCACTTGACGTGATCCCAGCTATGGATGCCGGTTTCGAAGCCGGCATCGCGCGCGCCGCGCATGACGCCGGCGCAGCGCTTGCCGATGTCGGGCGCGGGCAGCAAGGTGCCGTAGAGCAGGGTCTTGAGGCCGTAATGCTCCAGCACCGAGGTGCGCGAGACCTTCTTCATGAAGCCGGGACGGAACGCGCGCGTGATCGCGCGCCCGGTGTGGTCCGGCCCCAGGCTGAACAGAAACGTTGCGCCGGCCCGATGCTTTTGCAGCAGCTCGACCAGACGCGGCACGCCGACGCGCGTGCCGCGATAGGTGTCGACGTCGATTTTGAGGGCGAGTTTCATCGGAGCTGATGTCTTTGCGCGACACTTCGAGGCGCGACTACCGGTTTCACTTTTGCATGGCTGCGATATTGCGTGGACGTGAAGCCATCCTGGTCTTTATACATAACCGCGTTTTTGTACGGATGTGCTTTTCATCCGTACAAAAACGCGGTTGGCGCGCGGAGCGCGCAATGGTGGCTTGCCGAAATCGGCGGACGCCGGACGAAACTTCGAACAGCGGCGACCGAGCTTGCGCGGACGGCGGCCCGTCCGCGCGGATCCTCGATTGCGCACGGATGAAAAGCGTATCCGTGCGCAATCGAGGATCTTGGATTGAACCCAAGCAATCGGCCCACTGCATATCCGCTCTGCATCAATCGACCAGATGGCGCGCTTCGGCGACGTGGCCGCGATAGAAGTCGAAGATGTGCTTCATCGCCTGCTGCATGGTGACTTTGGGCTTCCAGGCGAGGTCCTCGCAGGTATTGCTGATTTTCGGCACGCGGTTCTGCACGTCCTGGTAACCTTTGCCGTAGTACTGTGCGGAACTGGTTTTGACCAGCTTTACCTTCTTCGCATGGCTGCGGTACTCCGGGTATTCGAGCGCCAGCGCCAGCATCATTTCGGCGAGCTGTTTAACCGAAAAGTTGTTCTTCGGGTTGCCGATGTTGTAGATTTTCCCGCTCGCGATTCCGGCCGGATTGGCGATGATCTTCAGCAGCGCATCGATGCCGTCGTCGATATAGGTGAAGGCGCGCTTCTGGCTGCCGCCGTCTACGAGCTTGATGTTTTCGCCGCGCACGATGTGGCCGAGGAACTGGGTGATCACGCGCGAGCTGCCTTCCTTCGGGGTATTGATCGAATCGAGTCCGGCGCCGATCCAGTTGAACGGACGGAACAGCGTGTAGTCGAGGCCTTCCTGCATGCCGTAGGCGTGGATGACGCGGTCCATCAACTGCTTGGCGCAGGAATAGATCCAGCGCGGCTTGTTGATCGGGCCGAGCACCAGTTCCGAGGACTCCGAATCGAACTCGCCGTCGCGGCACATGCCGTAGACTTCGGAAGTCGAGGGGAAGATCACGCGTTTTTTGTACTTGACCGCGGAGCGGATGATCGGCAGGTTCGCTTCGAAGTCGAGCTCGAAAACCCGCAGCGGTTCTTTGACGTAGGTCGCCGGCGTCGCGATCGCCACCAGCGGCAGCACCGTGTCGCATTTGCGCACGTGGTACTCGATCCACTCCTTGTTGATGGTGATGTCGCCCTCGAAGAAATGAAAGCGCTTCTCGTCCATCAGGTCGGAGATGCGTTCGGTCTGCATGTCCATGCCGTAGACTTCCCAGTCGGTCTTGGCGATGATGCGTTTGGACAGGTGGTGGCCGATGAAACCGTTGACGCCGAGTATGAGGATTTTTTTCATTGGATCACATGAAGGAAAGTTTTTCTCTGGAGAACGCACCCGGGTCGAGTTTGCCGCTGGAGGTGTCGAGTTCCAGTATCTGCAGCACGCTGCCATCGCCGCAATCGGCGAAGTAGGAGCCCGCTTCGAAATATAACCCAGGTGCGCCGCCTCTGGCTTGCCTATTTGGCTGCGGCCGGGTGCGCAGTATGCGCAGCCGCATTGCGCCTAGCTGCGTAAAGGCCCCGGGATAGGGTGGGGCGACGCCGCGCACCAAGTCGTGCACCTCGCGCGCGCTTTTTGTCCAGTCGATGCGGCCGTCTTCGGGCTTACGCCCGCCGTAATAGCTGCCCAAGCTCAGGTCCTGCGGCGCGATGCGCGCAGTCCCCGCGATCAATCCCGGCAGCGCGCGCGCGAGCACGCGCTCCGCCGCTCCGGTGACCTTGCCGAATACTTCCGCCGCGGTGTCCTCCTGCCCTATGGGCACGGACTCCTGATCGACGATGCCGCCGGCATCGGGCTTCGCCACCATCTGATGCAGCGTTGCGCCGGTTTCGCGTTCGCCCTTGATCACCGCCCAGTTGATCGGCACCCGCCCGCGGTATTTCGGCAACAACGAGCCGTGCATGTTGTATGCGCCGCGCGCCGGTGCGGCCAGCAACTCCGGTCCGAGCATGTTGCGGTAATAGAACGAGAACAGGAAGTCGGGGCGCAGCGCCCTGATCCGAGCCACCAGCGCCGGATCGTTTGCGTCCTCCGGCGTGATCACGGGCAAGCCGCGCGAGCGCGCGAGTTCTTCCACGCTGTCGAACCAGATGGTTTCGCTCGGATTGTTCCCATGCGTCACCACCAGCATCACCTGCACGCCCTGCTCCAGCAGCACCGACAGGCAGCGTACGCCGATGTTGTGGTAGGCGAAGACGACGGCGGTGGTCATGGCAGGCGAGGCGCCGGGGCAGATTCGAGTTGTTCCAGCACCGCCTGAACCAGATAGCGCGGACGCTGGCGCACCTGCTGCGCAATGCGGCCGATGTATTCGCCCAGCAGTCCGATGCCGAACAAGGCGATGCCGAGCAGGAAGAAGACGATGCCGAACAGCGTAAATACGCCTTCCGCCTCCGGCCCGAGCAGCAGCCGGCGCACCGCCAGGTAACCCACGAACACGATCGACAGCAGGGAAATGAGCATGCCCGCAAGCGAGAACAATTGCAGCGGCACCAGGGAAAAAGCGGTCATCAGGTCGAAATTGAGCCGGATCAACTGATACAGGGAATACTTGGATTCTCCGGACGCGCGATCTTCGTGTTCGACCTCGATTTCAGTCGGACGCTGAGCAAAGGTGTAGGCGAGCGCCGGAATATAGGTGCTGATTTCGTGGCAGCCGTTGATTGCGTCGATAATCTCCCGGCTGTAGGCGCGCAACATGCAGCCCTGGTCGGTCATCTGGATGCGCGTGATGCGTTCGCGCACCAGATTCATGGTCTTGCCGGCGAAGCGGCGGAAGGCGCTGTCGCGGCGCATGCGGCGTATGCTGCCGACGTAATCGTGGCCTTCGTCCATTTTGGCGATCAGGCGGCCGATTTCCTCCGGCGGGTTCTGCAGGTCCGCATCCAGGGTGACGATGCGCCGGCCGCGCACCCGCTCGAAGCCCGCCATGATCGCCATATGCTGGCCGAAGTTGCCGTTGAACAGGACGACACGGGTGACGTCCGGACGTTGCCGGAATTGCTCGCGCAGCATGGCGGCGGAGCGGTCCCGGCTGCCGTCGTTGACGAATACGATTTCGTAGGCGATGCGCAACGCGTCCAGCGCCGGGTACAGCCGCGCAAATAGCGCCGCGAGGCCTTGTTCCTCGTTGTACACCGGTATCACGACCGAGAGTTCGATCTTCATGTGCCGACGTTCATTTGCGATGTTCCCGGAGGATTTCAATGACTGCGGCGCAGACGCGGTCGACGTCGGCATCGGCCATGGCCGGAAACAGCGGCAGCGTTACGCTGCTGCTGCCGATGTGTTCCGCCTGCGGAAAATCGCCGGAATTGTAGCCAAGCTCCCGGTAGAGTTTGAACAGGTGCATCGCCGGGTAATGCACGCCGACGCCGATGCCGCGCTGGTGCATCGCCTGGATAAATTCGCCGCGGCTGATGCGCATGCGCGCGAGCGGCAGCAATATCTGGAACATATGCCAGTTGCAGTTCGCGTAATCCTCGAGCGGCAGCACGCATCCCGATGCGGTGTCGAAACGCTCGAAATAGCGCCGCGCGAGCAGGCGGCGGCGCGCGGTGAATGCTTCCAGCTGTTTCATCTGACCGAGGCCGATGCGCGCCGCGATATCGGTCAGATTGTGCTTGCCGCCTGCTACCTCGACCTCCTGATTGCCGTCGGGCAGCCGCACCACGCCCTGCAGGCGCAGCCGCGTGCACAAGTCGGTTTCGGCGGCATCGCTCGTCACCAGGCAGCCGCCTTCGCCGGTGGTGATGTTCTTGTTGGCGTGGAAGCTGATCGCCACCAGGTCACCGAAACTGCCGATGCGCTGGCCGCGCCAGGTGGCGCCCATGCTTTGTGCCGCATCCTCGATCACGCGCAGGCCGCGGCGTCGCGCAATTTCGTACAGCCGGTCGCGGTCCACCGGCAGGCCGGCCATGTCCACCGGCAGCAGCGCGCGGGTCCTCGCCGTGATCGCGGCTTCGATGCGCTCCAGGTCGATGTTGCGTGTGCTTGCGTCCACGTCCACGAACACCGGCCTGGCGCCTGAGCGCAGGATCACGTTGGCCGTGGCCACCCAGGACAGCGGCGTGGTGATGACTTCGTCGCCGGGCTGCACGCCGGCGACTTGAAGCGCGATCTCCAGCGCCCCGGTGGCCGAACTCATGGCGCGCACCGGCCGGCCGCCGAAATATTGAGACAGTTCCTGCTCCAGTTGCTTGACGCAGGGGCCGCTGGTGATCCAGCCGGAGCGCAGCACCGCGGCGACGCCGGCGATGGTTTCCTCGTCGATCGAGGGGCGGGTGAAGGGGAGATAGTCCATGTCAGGAGCGAGCGACAATATAGACGCCGACGATGATGACGCCGATGCCGACGAGGCGCGTCGCGCTCACGGCTTCGCCGAACAGGTACCAGGCGGCCACGGCGTTGAGCACGTAGCCGATGGAGAGCATGGGATAGGCGATCGAGACTTCGACCCGCGACAGCCCCATGATCCACACCACCAGACTGACGACGTAGCAGACCATGCCGCCCAGGATGTGCGGCTCCAGCGCCAGTTTCATTCCCACCGGGACGATATTGCCGGCGCTGAATTCGAACTGGCCGACGGCGTTGGTGCCCGCTTTGAGCAGCAACTGCGCCACCGCATTGAGGAATACGCCCAGCATCAGGAAGGAAAAACTGGCGATGTTCATGGCTTGCTCACCGGGTGCCTGGCAACGATGAAGCGGCGCGTGTCGCGGGCGACGAGCCGCATCGGCAGGCCCTTGGCGCGGAACATTTCGTAGGCGTCGGGCGACATCAGCGCCAGCGCTTCGCGCTCGGCGTTCCAGGTGTGCTCGAACAAGTCGAAACTGGCGATGAATTTCTGCGGTTCCTGCGCTATGCCAAAGCCGAGTTCGTCCTGATACACCACCATGGTGGTGCTGCGCTGCAGGTAAAACTGCAGCGACTGATCGTAGGTATTGACGCTATAAAAAGGCATGGCCGGTTTCAATTCGGACTTGATTTTCTGGGCCACATAATACGCGGAATTGGCGCTCGCGAGGCTTTCGTGGCCGCTCAATACCAGCTGCGCAAATGCGAGGCCGGCGAAGGCCAACACGGCGAGCGCAACCGCGCTCAGACGGCGCAGCGCGAGCCAGGCGCCGGCGGCGGCGGCGGCGATCAGCAGCAGGGCGGCGGCAGTCAGCCAGACGGCATACTGCTGAAACAGCTCGGCCGGCACTTCGCGGCTGGCGTAGCGCGCTATGCCCGGCATCAGGGCGAGCAGGGCGATACCCGCGAGCGCCGCCGGCAGCGTGTGCCAGGCGAGTGCGCGCGGGCCGATCCGGGTCAGGCGCGCACCGAGGAGCAGGGCCAGCGCCGGAAACAGCGGCAGGATGTAGGACACCAGCTTCGAGCTGGACACGGAAAAGAAGACGAACACCACCGCCGCCCACGCGAGCAGGAAGCGCCTGGTCTGGAAATGCCGGCCGGTGTCGCGCTGCCACGCGCGCGCCAGCGCGTCGACGAGGATGGAGGTCCAGGGCAGCATGCCGCCGAGCAGCACCGGGATGAAGTAGTACAGGGGCTGGTAGCGGCCGTGCGCGCGGGTCAAAAAGCGCTCGAAATGCTCATGGATGAAGAAGAATCGCGCGAATTCTGGATTTTCCAGCGATACCGCGACGAACCAAGGCACGGTGATCACCAAGAACAGGGAGAGGCCGGGGACGAGGTGCAGGCGGCGGGCTAAGCGCCAGTCGCGCTCGATCAGGATGTAGAGCGCGAGCGCCGCGCCGGGCAGGACCAGACCGATCAGACCCTTGGACAGCACCGCCAGGGCGAGGGCGGCCCACGCAGCGAGCATCCAATTTCGGCGCGCGTGCGCATCTGCGTCATCGTGCTGGGCGAGCACGAACGCGCACACCGCGGCAGCGAGGAAGAAGGAAACGCCCATGTCCAGCGTATTGACATGCGCGATCAGCACCCACAGCAGGCTGGAACCCAATACCAGCGCGGCGTTCCAGCCGGTTTCCGCGCCGAATAAGCGCCGCCCGGCGAACAACACCATGAGCACACCGAGAAAGCCGGTGAGCGCACTCCACAGCCGGGCTGTCCACTGGTGTTCGCCGAACACGGTGTAGGCCGTCGCCGTGGCCCAGTACTGCAGCGCGGGTTTTTCGAAATACTTGATGTCGTTCAGGCGCGGCGTGGTCCAGTCGCCGCTGGCCACCATCTCGCGCGGAATTTCGGCGTAGCGGCCCTCGTCGGGATTGACCAGCTTGCGGTATTCGAGATTGGAGAACCAGATGAGACCGAAGGCGAGGAGCAGGATGACTTGCAGCCGCCGCGTCATACGGTTCGAGTCCAGTGGAAGATGGGGGGATATCCCGCAACGGGACTTTCCGCTTGAAGGGGATCGAGACCTTCGGGGCGCATCCCCTCATGCTCCCCTATATCAGTGGCCGTTTCGGCAATTCTTAAATGGCCACCTGGCTCGATTGCAATCATGTGAACAACAGCGCCGCGGCGACTTTGCGCTCCTCGGCCGCGAGGAAGTTGAAGGTGCGGCAGGCGGCCTGGAAATCCATCACTTCCAGTCCGATGCGCGCCTCGATGAGGGCGCGCGTGAGTTCCGGGCGCGGAAAGCGCAGGCGATTGCCGGTGCCGAGCAGCACGATTTCGGGCTCCAGCTCGGCGATCAGGGCGAAGTGTTCCGCGGTAAGCGCATCGAATCCGGCCGGCTGCCAGTCGGTCAGCAGGCGGTCGCGCAGCACCACCAGATTTCGGTCGTGGCGCTGTTGGTTCACCATGACGTAGCCCTCACCGTAGCCGGTGAATAGGTTGACGCCAGAAATGTTGGTCAGATGCAGCTTCAAGAGAATGCCCAAATAGGCTAAAATTATAAACTTTTTCAGCACTTACCGCGACGGACTTAAGTCGCCTTGTCAGCGTAACTTTGCACTGCACCCTATGAGAGAATTCGCGCGCATCAACCGCCTGCCGCTGTATGTCTTCAACATTACCAATGAGTTGAAGATGGCCGCCCGCCGCGCCGGCGAGGACATCATCGACATGAGCATGGGCAACCCGGACGGGGCGACGCCGAAGCACATCGTCGACAAGCTGGTGGAGGCGGCGCAGCGCACCGACACTCACGGCTATTCCGTGTCCAAGGGCATACCGCGGCTGCGCCGCGCCATCACCGGCTGGTACCAGCGGCGCTACGGCGTCGAGTTCGATCCGGACAGCGAAGCCATCGTCACCATCGGTTCCAAGGAAGGCTTGGCGCACCTGATGTTGGCGACCCTCGAGCGCGGCGACACGGTGCTGGTGCCCAATCCTAGCTATCCGATCCATATCTATGGCGCGATCATCGCCGGCGCCGATATCCGCTCGGTGCGCATGACCCCGGGCGTGGATTTTTTCGCCGAGGCGGAGCGTGCGATCCGCGAACTGATTCCGAAGCCGAAGATGCTGGTGATCGGCTTTCCCTCGAATCCGACCGCGATGTGCGTGGAGCTGGAGTTTTTCGAGCGCGTGATCGCGCTCGCCAAGGCGCACGACATCCTGGTGGTGCACGACCTCGCCTACGCCGACATCACCTTCGATGGCTGGAAGGCGCCGTCCATCATGCAGGTGCCGGGCGCGCGCGACGTGGCAGTGGAGTTCTTCACCATGTCGAAAAGCTACAACATGGCCGGCTGGCGTGTCGGCTTCATGGTCGGGAACAAAGACCTGGTGCACGCGCTGGCGCGCATCAAGAGCTATCACGACTACGGCACCTTTGCCCCGATCCAGGTGGCCTCCATCGTCGCCCTCGAAGGGCCGCAGGAATGCGTCGAGGAAATCCGGCTCAAGTACCAGAAGCGGCGCGACGTCATGGTGAAAGGCCTGCAGGAAATGAGCTGGATGGTCGCCAACCCCAAGGCCTCGATGTACATCTGGGCCAAGATTCCGGAACCGTACCGAAGCATGGGGTCGCTCGAATTTTCCAAGAAGATTCTGACCGAGGCCAAAGTGGCGGTGTCGCCGGGCATCGGCTTCGGCGATTACGGCGACGACCATGTGCGCATCGCGCTGATCGAAAACGAGGCGCGCTCGCGGCAGGCGCTGCGCGGTTTGAAGGACATGTTCAAGAAGGATGGTGCACTGTGATGCGGATTTTCTGGAAACGGCTGAAATGAACCCGATCAGCGTAGGACTGCTGGGCATAGGCACGGTCGGTGGCGGCACCTGGAACGTGCTCGCGCGCAATCAGGAGGAAATCACGCGGCGCGCCGGGCGCGGCATTCTCATCACCAAGGTCGCCGACAAGGACGTGGCGCGGGCCAAGCAATTGGTTGCTGGCCGGGCCGCGGTCACTGCCGACGCCTACGAGGTCGTGAGCGATCCCGAGATCGATATCGTGATCGAACTGATCGGCGGCTACGGCGTTGCCCGCGATCTGGTGCTGAAAGCGATCGAAAACGGCAAGCACGTGGTCACCGCGAACAAGGCCTTGCTGGCCACCCACGGCAACGAGATCTTCGCCGCCGCGCAAAAAACGGGGGTGATGGTGGCATTCGAGGGCGCAGTGGCCGGGGGGATCCCCATCATCAAGGCCTTGCGCGAAGGCCTTACCGCCAACCGCATCGAATGGATCGCCGGCATCATCAACGGCACTTCCAACTTCATCCTGTCGGAAATGCGCGACAAGGGACTCGCCTTCGACGCGGTGCTGAAGGAAGCGCAGCGCCTGGGTTATGCCGAGACCGACCCGACCTTCGACATCGAAGGCATCGACGCCGCGCACAAGCTCACCATCATGTCGGCGATTGCCTTCGGCATACCGATGCAGTTCGACAAAGCCTACACCGAGGGCATTTCCAAGCTGGCCCAGGAAGACATACGCTACGCCGAACAACTCGGCTACCGCATCAAGCTGCTTGGAATCACCCGCCGCACGACCGAGGGCATAGAGCTGCGTGTGCATCCGACGCTGATTCCGGCGCGACGCCTGATCGCCAACGTCGAGGGCGTCATGAACGCTATCCTGGTGAAAGGCGATGCCGTCGGGTCCACGCTGTACTACGGCGCCGGGGCCGGCGCGGAACCGACCGCCAGCGCGGTCGTCGCCGACCTGGTGGACGTGACGCGTATGCATACGGCCGATCCGGAACACCGCGTGCCGCACCTGGCGTTTCAGCCGGACCAGCTGTCGAATGTCGCGATTCTGCCGATGGACGAAGTGGTCACTTCCTACTACCTGCGCATGCGGGTGGTGGACCGGCCGGGCGTGCTGGCCGACATCACGCGCATTCTCGCCGACCGCGGCGTCTCCATCGACGCCATGGTGCAGAAAGAACCGTCCGAAGGTGAAGACCGGGTCGACATCATCATGCTCACGCATGAGACGCGCGAAAAGCAGATCAACGCCGCCATCAGCGCGATCGAGAACCTGGCGGTGGTGTCCGGAAAGGTGACGCGGATCCGCCTCGAGGAACTCGGAAAGCACTAGCCGGATGCGTTACGTTTCGACCCGCGGCGGCATGGCACCGCAGACGTTTACCGAGATCCTGCTCGGCGGCCTGTGCTCGGACGGCGGTCTCGCCATACCGGAGAGCTATCCGCGCGTCGGCGCCGCTGAACTCGCCGCCTGGCGCAAGCTCGCTTACGCCGAACTGGCGTACGAAGTTCTGCAAAAGTTCTGCGACGATATTCCGGCAGCCGAGCTGAAGGCTTTGTGCGCGAAGACCTACACCAAGGCGGTGTTTCGTACCGAGGCGATCACGCCGGTCAAGACCCTGGAGCCCGGCCTGCACATCCTCGAATTGTCCAACGGGCCGACGCTGGCGTTCAAGGACATGGCGATGCAGCTGCTCGGCAACCTGTTCGAATACGCACTGGACAAGAGCGGCGAGCGGATCAACATTCTCGGCGCGACCTCCGGCGATACCGGCTCATCGGCCGAATACGCGCTGCGGGGAAAGCACGGCGTCAACGTGTTCATGCTCTCGCCGCACGGCAAAATGAGCCCGTTCCAGACGGCGCAGATGTTTTCGCTGCAGGACGCGAACATATTCAACATCGCCGTGCGCGGCGTGTTCGACGACTGCCAGGACATCGTCAAAGCCGTGAGCAACGATGCGGCATTCAAGGATCGGCATAGCATAGGCGCGGTGAATTCCATCAACTGGGCGCGCGTCGCGGCGCAAGTGGTGTATTACTTCCGCGGCTATTTCGCGGTGACGCAATCAAACGACGAGCAGGTCGCATTCGCCGTGCCCTCCGGGAACTTCGGCAACATCTGCGCCGGCCACATCGCGCGCATGATGGGCCTGCCGATCGCGCGACTGATCCTTGCCACCAACGAGAACAATGTGCTGGACGAGTTCTTTCGCACCGGCCGCTACCGCGTGCGGCCGTCTGCCGAGGTCACGCAGACCTCCAGCCCGTCGATGGACATATCCAATGCCTCGAACTTCGAGCGCTTCGTCTACGACCTGGTCGGTCGCGATGCGCCCATGGTGAAAGCGCTATGGACCAAGGTCGATGCGGGAGGGGAGTTCAATCTCGCCGGCACGCCTTGCTTCGCCAACGTCAAGGAGTACGGTTTCGTATCGGGCTCCAGCACCCATCAGGACCGGCTGGACACCATCCGCGGCGTCTATCGCGATTATGGCGTGATCATCGACCCCCATACCGCGGACGGGCTCAAAGTCGGGCTGGAACAGCGCGTGCCAGGGATGCCCCTAGTGTGCCTGGAAACGGCCCTGCCGGTAAAGTTCGCCGCCACCATCAACGAGGCGCTCGGTCGCGCACCCGACTATTCTCCGGGCGCCGAGCATCTGGAATCCTTGCCGCAGCGCTTTGAGCTGATGGATGCCGACGCGAATACGGTCAAAGCCTATATCGCGCGGCATACCGGGCTTTAAGCCGGGCTCCCCGGGCAGCCCGGGCAGCCTCGTCCCGTTCTGAACTGGTCCACGGGAATCGCAATGGGCCTGGGCCAAACTTCATAAAGCCCGCAAAGCCGCACCAGTCCTTGCGTTCAGGGTTTGCTCCCTTTACGCAGCGGCCTCAGGTCGCACGCCCTTAAAATCTGCGCGGCATTTGAGTCCAAAGAGAGGTCGGGCTTTCTTTACGGCCGAAACCACGGCTCTCTCCATTACTCTTGCCGATAACAGGCCGAGTACGCTCAAATCCGCCTCGACGTGCCCCGTCGCCATGGTGAAGATGCTATCCCCGTCGTACATGGAATGCGCTGGCCGCAGGGTCCTCGCATAGCCGTTTTGCGCCATGGAAGCCAGTTTGGCGGCCTGGGATTTGGTCAGTATGGCGTTGGTTGCGATGACTCCGATGGTCGTGTTGCCGGCAAACAGGTTCTTCTTGGTGGCATAAGATTGAATCATGACGGCTTCGGTGTCGGCCAGCTTTGTCAGGTCTTCGTTCAAAAGGCCTGCCAGCCGCTCTCCGGTTTCGGGATCGATCACATCGCCAAGACAGTTGACCGCAACCAAGGCGCCGATTCTCAATGCGCCCACCTGCACGGCGTGGCAGCCCAGGCCGCTTTTCATGGCCCGCGCCATGCCCAGAATCTTTCCCACCGTCGCACCGGCGCCTGCGCCCACGTTACCCTCGGCACAAGCCCGATTCGTCGCATTCCGACATGCCTGATAACCCATTTCCTTGTCTGGTCTAATTCTGTGATCGCCGATGGCCAGATCGAACAAAACCGCCCCGCAGACTATCGGGACCCTGGTTACCTGGACGTCAAAACCGACCTTCCTCTCTTCCAAGTACTGCATCACGCCGGAGGCTGCATCGAGACCGAATGCGCTGCCTCCTGCCAACACGACTGCATGGATCTTTTCCACCAGGTTGACGGGATCGAGCAGGTCGGTTTCGCGCGTTCCGGGGGCTCCGCCCCTGACGTCGACACCGGCCGTTGCCCCGTTTTCGCAGATGACTACGGTACAGCCCGTGCCGGCATCCAAATTGTGCGCGTGCCCTACTTTGATGTCCTCTATGTCGGTGAAGGCTATTTGCTGCATGGAGATCGTCCTTTCCTCGGCGTATATCGACATCGATCTAGCGTGTGCCAAGCCCGACGTTGCCCACTAGCGGCTGCCGAAGGCAGTCCGCTGCATTCCCGGACGACCGGGCGATTCGGTGTTTGGGAAAGAGGGTTCATATCGCCAAGCGACGTTGTTCTCGGAGGTGTCAGGCCGCGGTTCTTCTTGGCGCGAAGATCGCATAGTTTCCGTTCGCCAACGCAAAGTTGGGCGTCGGCACCGTCGCGCTGGACAAACTGTCGTCGAAGATGTACAGTAACACGTACATATCTGGAGGTATCTCATGGATGCGATTACCTACACCACCGTTCGTGCAAACCTCGCCAGCGCCATGGACCGCGTTTGCGACGACCACGAACCCCTGATCATTACCCGCAATGGCGAACAGTCCGTCGTGATGCTCTCGCTCGAAGACTACAAGGCGCTGGAGGAAACCGCCTACCTCTTGCGCACTCCCGCCAACGCCAAGCGCCTTCTGGCTGCCGTCGCACAACTGAATGCCGGTAAAGGTGTTGCGCGAAAGCTGGCGAAGTGAAGCCGATCTTCGCTGACGATGCATGGGAAGACTACCTATATTGGCAGAAGCAAGATAAGCGCATGGTCGAGCGAATCAACAAGCTGATACGTGAGACACAGCGCGAGCCCTTCGCGGGCGTTGGCAAACCCGAACCATTGAAGCATGCCCTCTCAGGGTTCTGGTCACGCCGAATTACGGATGAGCATCGCATGGTGTATCGCATAGAGGGTGATGCATTGATGATAGCTCAGCTGCGTTTCCATTACTGAGATGCCCAACGTTCGCGCTAACCCGCGCGCGCCGCTTTTGCGCGCGTCCGCGTTGAGCGCGTGGTTAGACCTTTCGCCACGACCTTGCGCAATTCATCGTTTATTCGAGTCTGATAGCCGCTGCCCTGGGCTTTGAAAAAAGCCAACACGTCAGCGTCCAGGCGAACGGTCGTAAGCACCTTGGTCGGCGCCTTCTGCGGGCCGCGGCCGCGCTTAAGCACTGGCGGTCCAAGCATTTCTTCGGACCATGGCGGGTTGTCCGGGTCAACCCGCCTATTTGAAGTGGTCTTTGGCGATTTCAAAGTAGTAGCGTGTTTCATGTTTCTCCGCCTTGCGTAAGGAAACGATGTGGGAACCGGTACGGCGTTCGGTGTACACCAACACAGCGACAGTGCCTTCCAATAATCCGAAGGTAACCAAACGCTTCTCACCGTAAGCCTGGCGGACATCTTCACGCGTGATCGTGAAGTTGTCCCAAATGGCCTCGCACCCGACGAAATCGAGTCCGTGATCCTTGATGTTCTTACGACGTTTGGATTCGTCCCAGGTGGTCACGAACAAAGTGTAGTAACAAAATACTAGATACGCAAGGGAAATAGTCGAAAGGTCTAACGCCCGGCTTCAGGCGTGCGCCGCGCACGGCGCATCGCCCTGCAAGCCGTTGTTCGGTGGCACGCGCACTGCCCCAGACCATTTCCTGGTCAGTAGGTGAGAGAGTGCCGCGGTGCCTTGGGTCTTGGGCGGTTGATTTTCGCGCACTCGTCGCACATAGAGCCTGTGCATGATGTACAAGTTGGCTGCCTCTGGCCGGCATGCGGATCATAGTTCCGATTCAAGCCGTAGCGAATACGGCCACTAATGATGATTTTTCGAGTTCCGTAGAAAGCCGTCATCTCAAATGGCTGGAGATCGGGCACCTTGGCGCGGCCGGGACGATTGTCGTAGTAGATCTGTTGGAACTTGAAGCTGGGGACATACGTCTCGAAGTTGCGTTCCGTGAGCTCGGTTTCATCTACACGAACCTCCCTCCAGCCGTCAGCGGAGGGAGGAGCTTCCCGCCGGCCGTGACCGGAGGACAGCGGCCACTCGCGAGAATAGGATTTCCCTTCGACGAGCTTCTGCATGGCCAGGAATCCATAGGGAACCTCGGTGACCCAACCTACCGGCTTGGCGAGTACGGTGCCGGTGTAGAGCGGGACCGGCCCATCATTGACAATCCCAGGATCTTGGTTGGTTTGATCAACGCGAAGTGGCGCGGGCAGTGCTGAGCTGAGTTCAAGCCGGTCCGTTCGCGACTGCATCGTCGGCGTCGGCCTTGTCCACTCCCTGATATATCGGCCAGCGAGGGTGATCTTCTGATTGCCTAGGTAGGCGTCCATTTCAAGATCAACTGTCGCCGATACGCTTGGCGGCAGCCTGAGGAAGCGTTCGACCGGAATCCCGGGTCCGGCCTCGCGCGACCATTTGCCCGGTTCGTCCATTCTGAATGCGGCTCCCGAGACAGCCATATAAGTCGGGATGACGTTGGCCGGCAGGTCACGCACCCAGCTCGGTGGAGTGCTTGGCGTCGTGACCAAGTAGAAGGGTGTAGGGGTTGAATTCAAGAAATACGCAGCAAACCCACCAGCATCCCCATCGGCTCGCTTCAACTCAACCCCCGGTGGCAAGCTGCTTTTCTCAATTTCAAACGAAACGGAAAACCAGGGGTCCGGCGTCGGGGTCCTTATGGTGATGGCGACAAGGGGCGCGGAATGGACGATGCATCCAATAACCGCAGCCGCCCGTACGAACGCAATTCGCCGAATCCACAGAAGAGGTCTCGACATATATTCGCCTATTGAATAATCAATATTCTTCGTGTCTCTCGGTGTCCGTCACGTGCCACCGAACGTTCGGCATCAGCGACGGCGCGAAGCGCCGTCCGCTGCATGCCGTTGTTGCGCTGCTCCTGATTCAAGCGACGACCCGTTGCGCACGAGCACGATCTTGCCTACCACGCCGCCCTTCCCGAGCAACTCCTGCGCGCGTCTTGCCTCGGCAAGAGGAAAGCGCTGCGCGATGAGCGGCCTGATCTTTTGCTGTTGAAGGAGGTCGAGCAGGGCGATCAAATCCTGCCGAAACAAAGCCGGCTTCAGCCGTTTGAGGGTCTGAATGCTGTAGGGGATCACCCGTTTCCGGCCCGGAAGAAGCCAGCCGCCGGCGATGTACAACGCGTAGATGGGGATTCCATGAAAGCGATTACGACGGCCTGTACGATCCGAACCTAATCCCTCCCCACGTAGCGAGGTTGTATTGCCATAACCCACCACCCTCCCGCCCGGACGGAGAGCGTCACGGGAATGCCAGAGGTGGGCGCCACCGATGGGGTCGAAGACGGCGTCCACGCCCTCGCCCGTGAGGCGGTGAATTTCCTTCACGTAGTCCTGATTCCGGTAATCGATTGGGACAGCGCCCAGCTCGGAAACGGCCGGCGCGCCTCGCGATGAACAGGTACCGTACATCTCCAGTCCGGCAAGGCGCCCAAGCTGCAGAAGCGCCGTGCCGACCCCGCCTGCCGCGCCGTGAATCAACACGCGCTGGCCCGGTTTGACCTTAGCGGAATGATGCAGCATCTGGTACGCCGTGATGTAGTTCAGAATGAGGCTGACAGCTTCGGCGGCGTCCACACCGGATGGCACCGGAACCAGTTCACGTTGCGGCAGGCAGACAAACTCCGCGTACGCGCCGTGTATGGGCATCGCGGCAACGATCTGGCCCGGTTCGATTCCGGAGACCCCGTCGCCGAGCCGATCCACCACGCCGACCAGGTCCCACCCCGGCGTGTAGGGCACCGGGGGCGTTTCGGGATGAACGCCCTCGCGCGCCATGAGGTCGGGCATGGCGACGCCTGCGGCCAACACTCGCACCCGAACTTCACCTTTCTTCGGTTCGGGGCACTCTTCTTCAACCACCCGAAGTGCGTCGGGCCCGCCGTAGTGAGTGACCATGATGCGTGTGTGTCTCATGGGTTTCTTCCTCCCTTGCTGGGCACTCGAGCGTGTGCGGTGTAACGTGTTGTTCTGCGGCGGGCCAAGATGACCGCTGCCTTGGCGCGACGCTCGCGGCCCGTCCGCAGCAACAAAGGGTTGGGCGTCATAGGCCTGTTACCGAGTAGCCCATGCTCGGAATGAAGTGAACGCGATCAAATCTAAGATGATAGGCTTGGCCGACGATTCGAGTTGACTCATCCATCCGTTATTGCACGTGGCGCACATACCACCGTAGACCATTGAGGACGCACTTTAAACACGCTTGGATACAGAACCTCCGGCAATGGTGAGGTGAGTGTTGGCCATTGTGCTCTGCTCGAGCTCCAAGTGCCGGAGCAGCCAGTCCGGCCAAACATGCTCCTTAGCTCGCGGGCCGTGTTGACCGCAGAAGATGCAAAGGATATTTGGCATCGGGCGGTTCCGATCTTTGAGGCCGAACGCCTGGGTTCAGCGGCGGGCCGAGCGCGCAGCGCGAGGACCGTCCGCTGGAACCCGTTGTTGGGCCACATCCGCGGACCAAGGTCTGATTCTCACCAGTTTGGGACCGAGTGCGCGCTCAGCGACCTCAGTGTCAAAGGCGGCCTGCGCACGCAGCCAATAGCCGTTGGACAAGCCGAAGAAGCGGCAAAGCCGCAAATCAGTATCAGCAGTGACCCTCCGCTTCCCCGCCACAATGTCTCCGATACGCTGGGCCGGAACGCTGATTTCTTTCGCTAGGCGATACTGGCTAATGCCCATGGGCTTAAGGAACTCCTTCAGGAGGAGTTCGCCAGGGGTGACGGGCTTGAGTTTTCCCATATGTACCTCTCTTCAGTGGTAATCCACTATCTCTACGTCTTCAGCGCCCGCTTCCGTCCAGCGAAAGCAGACGCGCCACTGATCATTGATGCGAACGCTGTGTTGCCCGAGGCGGTCACCCTTTAATGCTTCAAGGCGATTGCCCGGAGGCACCCGCAAATCATCCAAGCCGCCCGCGATTTGAAGCTGTCTGAGCTTTCGCTGCGCCACGGCGGCGATATTTACAAATCGCCGGACGCGCTCGCCCTTGGACAGCGCCTCGGTCTCGGGGCACTTGAACGACCTGATCATGCACTATAGTAACGCAATGCATGATTAACGTAAAGCGTGGTTATGGGGCCCAACGCCGAGCTAAGCGGCGCTGGCGAAGTGTCGCTGTCGATCGCGCGGTTATGCGGCTACTTGCTCGTAGGAAAACTGTGGTGCACCGGCGCGCTGCGACGCGTGCTCGACTGTAATGGAGCAAATGTTGCCTTTGGCATCCACGTCGAGAACGGTGTTCTCATCGAGGTCGCGGGTCTCGGTAACCGGAGAATCCTGAAACTCGATGAGCAGGGTATCGGTGTCAGCGAAGTAACGTACTTTCATGGCGCAAACCTTCTGTCAAAGAACGCGTTGTGTACGGTCTCACCATCGGGTAAGACAATCACGCGGAGAAACCGGTTCTCCATTTCCGGCACCTGCACCCAACGCCGGAAGCGGCCATCTGCCTGGACCGTTTCCCGAATAGGTGCTCGGATGGCCCGCTCGATCCATTCGTCTCGGATAATCGCCCGATCCGGCCGTTGACGGATTGCCGCGAAGTAGCGTGTAACCTTCACGGCGTCAGCGTATCAGATTTCCATTTCGCCGGCTGACCTTGCCGCATAACGTCAGCGGCCACCGGCGCGCGCCGCTCTTGCGCGCGTCCGAGTGGGCCGCTTTGTTAGACCCCGAGTGCGCCATTTATGACCTCAGCGTGGTCGGGAAACTTTGACCGCAAGACCTGGCGCAGGTCTTGGAGTTTCTCCTGTTCAAGAAGCCGATCAAACTGATTGGCGGTCAAGTCCAACTGGCGGCAATACTTGTCGAGGACGGTCTGCGGAAAGACACGGTGCTGTTTCGCGACATATTGAGTTGCAGCAGTTCTCGAATATGCACCGCCACGTACTAACTGCGCCACCTCAAGAATTTGGCGTAAGGCCTGCGGTGTTCCATTGGGAAGCGACGGAAGGTGAGTGCCACCGCTTACAGGGTGGACTGGCTTGGGAGTTTGCGCGCTTCGTTCTGTTTTCGATTCTCCGAGAGGTAGCAGACGCCGAAGTGCGGAGTTAAAGTTGTCGACAAGGGGTTCGGCGCGCCCTTTCACAAAGGAAAAGACCTCGTCGTCGACTTCCACTTGGTGTGTACGCATGGGGATTACCTCCATTCAAGTAGAGGTAGCATAGCACAGTACTTACCGTACTGCAAGTACTTAAAGTGTACAACGATCTTTCCAGTGGGGTCTAACTTAAAGTCGACCGCCGAAAAACGGGGTCTGGAACCTCGATTTTGCGCCGGCTGTTGTCATGCCACAAGCCAATCAGACACTTAAGAGCGCTTGGCACACCAAGTGCCGTGGCAAATACCCGATTCGAGCAAAAGGTGCGCGTGTTCGCATTTAGTTCTGACACGCGGCCACTGAAAACGCCCGCCTTGCGCAGACGTTGGCATTTGACGGACGTTCGGGTGGCGGACGTTCAGGGACGGACCCCATTTTCCGCTGACAGCGCTGCAGTTGCAGCAGATGCCGATTGCCCGAAACGATCGAACGTGTGCCAGAAAAAGTTGGTGCGGAAACTGCTCGACGCGGGGGGCGGACTCAAGAGCGGCCACGGCGATTGCTGCATGTGACTGTACTGCGATATTCGCGGCGTGCTGTTATCGGCGCCACGCCTGCCCGCGTCCCTTGATGGCCGTGGCGGCGGCACCGAAGGCCCTGGCTGCGGCGAGCGTCAGCGCTCCGGCAACGACGCCGGCGACCAGGTCGAGCAGCGTCGGCGTCAGCGCTTTGAGTACGCCTCCGGCGGCAGCGATGCCGCCGGCCGCATCCGCGGCGTGCAGGATCGCGTGGTGCAGCGGCGGGATGCCGTGGGTCAGGATGCCGCCGCCGACCATGAACATCGCCGCTGTGCCGATGACCGTCAGCGCCTTCATCAGCCGCGGCGCGGTGGCGAGCAGAACGCGGCCGACCGCCTGCGCCGGCGCGCCGGACTTCTGCAGCAGATAGAGCCCGGCGTCGTCCAACTTGACGATGCCAGCGACCAGGCCATAGACGCCGCCGGTCATGATCAAGCCGATTCCCGACAGCACCGCGAGCTGCGTCGCGAAGGGCTTGCCGGCGACGGTGCCCAGGGCGATGACGATGATCTCGGCCGAGAGCACGAAATCGGTGCGGATCGCGCCCTTTATCTTTTCGCGCTCGAGTGCGACCAAGTCGACGGCCGGATCGGCGAACGCGGCGAGTTCACGCACGTGCTCTGCCGCCACTTCACGCGCGTTGTGCAGCAGCTTGTGCGCGAGCTTCTCTACCCCCTCGAAACACAGATAGAGCCCGCCGAGCATCAATAGCGGCAGCACCGCCCAGGGCGCCAACGCGCTGATCGCCAGTGCCGCAGGCACCAGGATCAGCTTGTTCTTCAGCGAGCCGACGGCGACCGCCCAGACCACCGGCAATTCGCGTTCGGCACGCACGCCGGCCACCTGCTGTGCGTTCAGCGCGAGATCGTCGCCGAGCACGCCCGCGGTCTTCTTGGCGGCGACCTTGGTCATCAACGCCACGTCGTCGAGGATGGTGGCGATATCGTCGATCAAGGCGAGGAGGCTGGCGCCGGCCATCGTTCGAATCCTGTGCTCGGTGGGCCGCCGCGCATTGCACTAGCGCGTCGGATTGATCTCTTTCCCGGTTTTGATCGCTAGCAGCTTCGGGTCATCCGCATCCACGGTCACCCTGATCCAGTCCACACTCGGCGAGCCGAAGCTCTCGATGCGGGTGAAACGCTCTACCGGCTTGTGCGTGGCCGGATCGACGAGCGGCTGATCGACGCGGTAGTGATGCGTGTCGCCGTGGATCAGGATCACCGGCTTGCCGAAGGCCAGCGCATGCGCAAGCAACTCCTGCCTGAGCGCGCTATAGCCGTCAGCCGCGTTGGCCGGGTGCAAGAACGGGCGTTCCAAACGGGGATTGGCCTGGATCGCGATGAACACCGCTGCGAGGCCGCTCTTCTTTGCCTGATCGAAACTCTGCGCCAGCCAGGCGGCGTTGGCCGCGCTGCGCTGCGCGTATTCGGCGTCCATTTGCGGCGTGCGACCGAGGTTGTTGTTGCTGCCGGGAATGTTCAGGCCGATGAATAATGCCGAGCCGAGCGTCCAGCGTACGTTCTCGCGATATTCGGCAAAGTTCGGATCGGCGCTCTGGCGCTCGAGCTTGAGCTTGCGCTCACCGAGGCTGTCGTCGTCCGGGTAGAACAGTTCGCGAAGCTTGGCCAGGCGTTCCAGGGGATCCGCGCCGCTGCGGTGGCAATCGGTCCATTCGTTGTCGCCCGGAACGAAGATGAACGGGTGCCGCACGGATTGGAACTGTTGCAGGCGCTTGGCGAACAGTTCGTCGCTGCAGGGACTGGTGCCGTTCTTGAAATCGCCGATATGCACGACGAAGGCGAGGTCTTCCCGGCTGATGTCTTTCAGCATGGCGGCGAACATCCACTCTTCGCCGAAGGAGTAGGGCGTGTCGCCGATGATGGCGAAGCTGAAGCGTTCGCCGGTCTGGGCGTGCCCCAGCGCGGCAGCAAGCGCCATTGCGAATGCAAGAATCAGGCGGTTCACAATGCTTTCAGCTTATACAGCAGTTCCAGCGCTTCTTTCGGACTGAGTTCATCCGGTTTGATGGTTGCGAGCAGGTCCAGCGCAGGGTGCGGTTCGCTCTCGGGTTCCGGCGCGGCGCCGGCGAACAGATCGGACTGGCCGCCCCGGGTCAGGCTCTGCTCCTCCAGTTGCAGCAAATAGCGCTTCGCCGCCCGCGTCACGCTTCCCGGCACGCCGGCCAGCGCCGCGACCTGCAGTCCGTAGCTCTGCGAAGCCGGACCTTCCTCGACTGCATGCAGGAACACGATGGAATCCTTGTGTTCGACCGCATCCAGATGGATATTGGCCGCCTCGCGGTATTCCAGCGCCAGCCGCGTCAGTTCGAAATAGTGCGTTGCGAACAAAGTGTAGCTGCGGTTTTTTTCCAGCAGGTGGCGCGCGATCGCCCAGGCGAGCGCCAGACCGTCGAAAGTGGAGGTGCCGCGCCCGACTTCGTCCATCAGCACCAGGCTCATTGCGGTGGCGTTGTGCAGGATATTGGCGCTCTCGGTCATTTCCACCATGAAGGTGGAACGGCCGCCGGCGAGGTCGTCGGCGGCGCCGATGCGGGTGAAAATCTGATCGATCGGGCCGAGGCGCGCGGCGCGCGCCGGCACGAAGGCGCCGACGTGGGCGAGCAGCACAATCAGCGCAACTTGGCGCATATAGGTGGATTTGCCGCCCATGTTGGGGCCGGTGATCAGCAGCAGCTGGCGCGCCGGATGCAGCCGGCAATCGTTGGCGATGTACTGGTCCACCTGGGACTCCACCACCGGGTGGCGTCCAGCCTCGATTTCGAGCACGGGCTCGGCGACGAACTGTGGCCGGCACCAGTTGAGGCGCAGGCTGTCGGCGGCAAACGAGACCAGCACATCGAGCTCGGCCAGGCTCCTGGCGATGCGCTGCAGCGCTGGAATATGCGGCTGCAGGGTCTCCAGCACCTGCTCATACAGCGCTTTTTCCAGCGCCAGCGCGCGCTCCTGTGCCGACAGGGCCTTGTCCTCGAAAGTCTTCAGTTCGGGCGTGATATAGCGCTCGGCATTCTTCAGCGTCTGGCGCCGGCGGTAATCGGCAGGAATCTTCTCCACGTGGGCGTGCGTGACCTCAATGTAGAAACCGTGGACGCGGTTGTACTCGACCTTGAGGTTGGGAATGCCGCTGCGTTCGCGCTCGCGCGCTTCGAGTTGCACCAGGAACTCGCTCGAATTGGTCTGCAGGCCGCGCAGTTCGTCCAGGCCGGCGTCGAAACCGTCGGCGATCACGCCGCCTTCGCGCAGCAGCGTCGCCGGCTCGGGCAGGATCGCGCGCGCCAGCAGCGAGGCGCAGTCCGCGGGCACGGCGAGGCCTGCGCGCAGTTCGGCGAGGCGGGGCGCGGTTGCGCTCGCGAGCAGTGCCGCGAACCGGGGCAGGGCCGCCAGGCTGTCGCGCAGTCCGGAGAGGTCGCGCGGCCGCGCGCTCATCAAGGCGATGCGTGCGCTGATGCGCTCCACGTCGGCAATCTGGCGCAGCGCATCGCGCACGGGCGAGTCCGCTGCCTGCGCCAGTTCTTCCACCGCCTCGTGGCGGTTGGCAAGTACCGCGCGCTCGCGCAGGGGATGGTGCAGCCAGTGGCGCAACAAGCGGCTGCCCATGCCGGTGGCGCAGCCGTCGAGCAGGCTGTACAGGGTGGGCGCCGGCGTCCCGCGCAAGGTTTCGGTGAGTTCCAGATTGCGCCGCGTGGCTGCGTCCATGCGCACATACGCGTCGGCGTGCTCCGGACGCAGGGTATTCACATGGGACAAAGCCTGGCCCTGGGTCTTGCGCGCATATTCGAGCAGCGCGCCGGCGGCGGCGATGGCCGGACGCAGTTCCTCGCAGCCAAAGCCCGCCAGCGAATGCACATTGAAATGCTTCAGCAGCTGCTCGCGCGCAGCCTCGTAATCGAAATGCCATTCGGGCAGACGGGTGAGGGCGGCCGCGCCATTCAAGCCGGACAGCGGACCGCGATCGGCGACCAGGATTTCGGCCGGACGCAGCCGCGTGAGCTCGCCCGCGAGCAGCCGCTGCGGGATCTCGGCCACGCGCAGCTCGCCGTTCGCCAGGCTCAACCAGGCGAGCCCCACGATGTTACTTTCGGCTGCGAGCGCGAGCAGGACGTTCTCGGATTTTTCGTCGAGCAGGGCCGAGTCGGTGAGCGTGCCCGGGGTGACGATGCGGGTGACGGCGCGCTCCATCGGCCCCTTGGATGTGTTCGGATCGCCGATCTGCTCGCAGATCGCCACCGATTCGCCCAGCTTCAGCAGCTTCGCCAAGTACTGCTCGACCGCGTGGTAGGGCACGCCCGCCATTTTGATCGGTGCGCCGGCGGAGGCGCCGCGGGTGGTGAGCGTGATGTCGAGCAGCCGCGCCGCCTTCTCCGCGTCGGCGTGGAACAACTCGTAGAAATCGCCCATGCGGTAGAACAGCAGGATGTCCGGATGCTGCGCTTTCAGCGCGAGATACTGCTGCATCATCGGGGTGTGGGCGCTGCCCACGGGGGAGTCCGGCTTGCTCATCGCTGCAATTCTAACCCGAGACCCACGACGCCAAGCTGGCAATGCGCGTGCGGGCGTTGCGGACTATTGCCCCATTCGCAGCAGATCGGAAAGTCCACCCCAGTGGCGGTAAAGACGGTCACGAATATCCTCCGGGAGACCTACTTCCAGGATTATTCCGGGCCACTCTTTCCGGGCGGTTGTCACCGTCTCCTTGACGATGTCCAGCACGAATTTCGGTGGCGCATCCATCCGGCGGGCGAGACGGTCGAAATGCGACTCGTCGATGGATTCAAAACGCTTTTCCCCACCCAGATTAAGCGCAAGGCTGTCGTTTTGGACGTAGTGAATTGTCGATACCAGATCGTATGCCGGCGATAACTGGGGCCTGACTTTGTCTTTATAGATTACCGACCAGTTTTTGAGATGGGCGTCACCGTTTCCGATGAGAATGTTGACGACCAGTCGCCGAATGAATTCCGCGAGCTGCTCGAACCGGTTGGGAAAGATATCAAAGATCAATCTGCCGATGGTGTCGTAGTTGGTCGCCTTGTATTCCTGGTCAGCATAAACGTTGAATACTTGCGCGAAGTCTTCGACATGGACGCGGCCTTCAGCAGTGCGGTCATATCGTTTGATCGCGTAAGCCCGGGTTTCCCATTGCGGTATCGAGAGGCCGCTAAGGCGCGTGAAATTAATATCATCGAGTTTCACTATTTTGACTTCAGGCGTTTGTATTCCGGCAGCGGCCGCAAGGAGCATCATCGTGTATTCGTTCGCCGGGACGTTAGGGTGAGTCGGGTGAGGTGGCTTGACGATCCATTCTTCATCGCCATCGTCCAGCGTGAATCGCCCGCCGCGCTCGATCATCGAGAACTTGAGTTGCGATCCACCGAGCGAAAATTTGATCGGTGTCTCATCCGGAGCAGCGCGCGTGGTGCCTAGCCGGTAGTTGATAGCGGCCTGCGGCAGCTCATCTGCCGGAAGCGCGCGAACCGCGCCCGGCAGGCTCGCGCCCAGCGCCATGAGAATGTCGAACTCATGGTCGTGGTGGGTCTTCAGGCGCTTGACCATGTATTCCCGCAGCACGCCTTCCGGCAGCAGGTTGCTGAAGAATGGCGGCAGCTTCATCCGACTCGAATAAATTTCCCGTAGCTTGCGCTCAGTGCCTTCTTCGTCTCCCGGCATGTTGAAGGACAGGCTCAGGGTCGGTCGGCTTGGTCCCGGGTCGATGTAGCTGTCATCGAAGGCGAAAAGGCTCTTGCCGTCCGGAAAGCCGGTGAGGTGGCCGACAGGTACATCGCCCAGCAGTATCTTCAGGACGCGGGCATCAGCCATTTGATGGCTCCTCGTCGTCCTTTACCTGGTAGCGGTCGAGCAGGGAAGGGGGAGATGTTGAAGGCGCCGGCTCGCGTTTCGCCTTGAGAAGAGATTCAACCTTTGCGGCGTCCTCCCGCGGAACGGGCAAGAGTTCCACGTCGAGCGCCTGGGCCAGCTTCAAGAGAGTGGATAGCGTGACATCTCCCCCGCGCTCAAAGATCGACACCTGCCGTTGCTGAATGCCGCTGCGGCGCGCAGCCTCGACTTGCGACAGGCCTAGGGCAAGCCGGCGCGCTCGAATTGTTTCGTGGATCTTTGGTCTCATACAATGTATTATAAAGCATAATTAATAGTTGTAAATACCTTATAAGGCATAATAATCTTTCTGAATTTGAATATTATTGCGCCAAAACGCGCGCCGACACCACGACGCTAAGCCGGAAATGCACCCACTGTTTCGCAGCAATCGCGCGTTGGCATTGCGATGGTGATCATGGTCCGTGCTCCCCCAAGTGCCGGATCCACGCTCCGTATCCGCCCTTGAGCGGGCGAACTGACGTATAGCCCAACTTTGTCAGATTGCGGGCCGCACGCACCGCCGTGGCGTCCTCGGGGCATGCGCACATTGTCACGATGTGACGGTGCGTCGGCCAATGGCTGACCGCCTGAGGTAAGTTGTCCAAATCGGCTTGAGTAGCGCCGTCGATGGGTCCTGTCTGGGCAATCATGGCGGCACCGCGAAAATCGAGCAGCAAAGGCGGTGTGTTCGAACGCAAGGCCGCCATCAGTTCCGCCGGGGTGATGTGCGGAATGGCCGCCAGCTCTTCAAAACGGTATTTCTGCCACAGCTTCCATGCGAGCCAGGCACAGAGGGCGAGGGCGATCGCGGCGATGGCTTCGGTTCCGTGGCTGCTCATCAGATCGACGGTGGTTTGCACCTCGGTGCGCATCAACCATCCGGCAAAAATGGCGGCGCCCGCCCAGATCGCGGCACCCAGGCTGGCCGCCACGATAAAGCTCAACAGCGGCATGCGCATGGACCCGGCGATCGGCGGCGCTACGGTGGAGAAGCCCGGAACGAACTTGGCGATGACGACCGACCACACACCCCAGCGAATGAAACGCGCCTCGGTTTCCGAAACGCAGGAGCCGGGATTGATGGATAGGCGGCACAATACCGACAGGACGCGATAGCCGAACGCGCGTCCGGCCAGATACCAGATCCAGTCCGCAACTACCGATGCCAATACGGCTGCCGCGAGCATTTGTACAACCTGTCCCGGGGAGCCCGCGAGGCTGCCGGCGACCAGCAGCGTCGGCAATACCGGCAGCGGCAGCCCCAGTTGTTGCAGCAGCACATTCACGAATACGATCGAGGCGGGGTCTCGCTGGATGGCTTCGGTAATGGCGGTGATGTCCATAAGCGATGCTCGCCTTTCTTCTTGCATCATACATTGCGAGTGCGAGGCAGGATCGATCGGCTTGTTGCGCACCCGCAGGATCGAACGCTTGCATTCCGGCGTGACCGACAGCAGGCGCCGGCCGCACTCGCCCGAGGCGGACTCGAGCGCGCGCGGCCGCTGCGAACGGGCTCAGGCGGCGATAGCCTCTGGCGCACTGATGTCGCCGATCTGGCGGTGCGCCCGCGCGAGGCTCGCGTTCTTGCTCTCTTCGCTGAGCGCCAGGCCTTCGGCATAGACGAATTCCACGTCGGTGATGCCGATGAAGCCGAGAAAATCGCGCACATAAGCGGTCTGCGTGTCGCGCGGGGTGCCTGCGTAGAGGCCGCCGCGCGCCGCGAACACATAGGCCTTCTTGCCGCCCAACAGGCCGACCGGGCCTTTCTCGGTGTATTTGAAAGTGTGGCCGGCGCGGCCGATGTGATCGAAATAAGCCTTAAGCGTCGAGGGCAGGCCGAAGTTGTACATTGGCAGGCCGAGCACGATGACGTCGGCGGCTTTCAGTTCTGCGATCAGCGCGTCCGAATAGTTCGCCGCCGCCTGTTGCTCGACCGTGCGCTCTTCCGGCTTGGCGATGAACGCGCCAAAGCGCGCGGCATCCAGGTGTGGCACGGGCTCGCTTGCGAGGTCGCGCACGGCGACTTTCGCGCGGGGATTGGCTTCGCGCCAGGTGGCGACGAAGCGTTCAGCAAGCCGGCTCGATTGACCGCCGGTCGAGAAAATGCTGCTGTTGATCTGGAGAAGTTTCTTCATGATGGTTCCTTTGGTTAATGAGGATCAATGGGTCAAGGCAGGAATGCTGCCGAAGCGGCCTTCCTGGTAATCGGCGATCGCCTGGCGGATTTCCTGTTGCGTGTTCATGACGAACGGGCCGTAGCCGATGACCGGTTCTTCGATCGGCTTTCCGCCCAGAACGAGAATGGTCGTAACGGTTTCAGCCTTGACGCTAATCTCTTCGCCGTCGCGCTCGAACAAGGCGAGTTCCGCCTCGCCCACCGTTTGCGTGCCGTTCAGCAAGGCCTTGCCCTTCAATGCGAACAGCGCCGTCGTATGGCCCTCGGGCAGGCGCAGATCCACGCTGGCACCGGCCGGCAAGCGCAAGTCCCAGAGGTTGATCGGCGTAAACGTCTTCGCCGGTCCCTTTGCGCCTTCGAACTCGCCCGCGATCACCCGCACGCGTCCGCCACCCGCCAGTTTGAGCGCGGGGATGTCTCCAGCGAGCAGCGTCTGGTAGCCGGGAGCGGTCATCTTCGATTTGGCGGGGAGGTTCACCCACAGTTGCACCAGTTCGAAATTGCCGCCGCGCTCGGACAGGCTGCGACCATGCATTTCCTTGTGCAGAATGCCTGCGCCCGCAGTCATCCACTGCACGTCGCCCGGGCCGATACGGCCGCGGTTGCCGGCGGAGTCCTCGTGCTCGACCTCGCCTTCGTAGGCAATGCTGACCGTTTCGAAGCCGCGGTGCGGATGCCAGTCGACGCCGCGCGGCTCGGTGCTGGGCTCGAAACGGGCCGGGCCGGCATAGTCGAGCAACAGGAATGGGCTGAGTCCTTTGTCCTGGTAGCTGAACACGGTGCGCACGGGAAAGCCGTTCCCCACCCAGTGGGAGTCGGTGCTGCGTTGTATGCGGTTGACGTTTTTCATGGTTCGTCTCCTTAATCGCTTGCTGACTTGACGTACGCATTTGACCATTTACTGAATCGATAAAAAAGCGGAAAATGTAGGCCTATTCAATCGAATTGGTAGATATATGTCCGCAACCACCCATATCACCCTGGAGCAATGGCGCGCGCTGATCGCGGTGGTGGACGCCGGCGGCTACGCGCAGGCGGCGAAGGTCATGCACAAGACGCAGTCGTCGGTGAGCTACGCGGTGCAGAAGCTGGAATCGGTGCTCGGCGTAAAGGCATTCAAGGTAGCAGGACGCAAGGCGGTGCTGACGCCCACCGGCCAACTGCTGGTTCGGCGCGCGCGCTACCTGCTCGATGAGGCGGGCGGTCTCGAGCAGGCTGCGAAGAAGCTGTCCGCGGGCTGGGAAGCGGAGATTCGCGTGGTGGTGGAGGCGATCTTTCCGACATTCGTCATGCTGCGCTGCCTCGACGTTCTTGGGAATGAGAGCCCCCACACGCGCATCGAAGTGATCGAATCGGTGATTAGCGGCACCTCCGAGGCGCTATTGCAGGGACGAGCCGACTTGGCGATTGCGGGCAGCATTCCGCAGGGTTTCCTCGGCGATCCGCTGATGCAGGTCCGCTTTATCCTGGTGGCGCATCCGGACCATGCGCTGCACCGGCTCGGACGCAAGATCACGATGCAGGACCTGCGGGTGCACCGGCAGCTGGTCATTCGGGAGACGGGCTTGCGCCGCGACTCGCGCCCATCGGTCGAGGCCACGCAGCGCTGGACCGTGAGCAACATGGCGACTTCGATAGAGGCGGCGCGCTCCGGCTACGGCTACGCCTGGTTGCCCGAGGAAAAACTGCGCGACCAGCTCGCAGCCGGAACCTTGAAGCCGCTGCCGTTGCGCGAGGGCGGCGAGCGCTTTGCGCAGCTGTACCTGCTATTTGCCGACCGGGACCATGCCGGTCCGGCGACCCTGAGGCTCGCTGAAATCATCCGCGGGCAGGTGGCGAAGGAATGCCGGCGGCAGGGCGCCGATGCCCAGCCTCGGAAACGCGCCGCGCCGGCGAAGCGTGCCAGGTGAAGGCGCGCGGAATCGAAATCCTGGTTACGCCCGGCGATTTCCGCTGGTGTTTGGGTAGACGTTGATCTTGGACTACAGGGGGTATGCGGGGACGTTTCCTCTCATATTGCAGTAGCCTCTAAGTTAAAATCGACCTATTGGAGGTGCACCAGATGCTTGAACTCGCGACCCTGATTTCACGCCAGGCGCGCTATCGACCGGACGCCATCGCCGTGGTGTTCGAAGGAGAGCGCTTCACCTACCGCCAGTTTTGGGGACGGGTCGCGCGCGTAGGCAACATGCTGCGCGCGCTCGGCCTCGGCCCGGGAGACAAGGTCGCGACTGCGGCGGCCAATTCGCTTGAACTGCTCGAGACGTACTGGGCGGTGCCGACGATAGGCGCGACGCTGGTGCCGCTCTCGCCCCTGCTGCTGCCCGCCGGCCTGGCGAGCCTGCTGAACGGTTCGGACGCGCGCTGCCTGATCACGCAGTCGTCGATGCTGCCTGTGCTCAGGGAGATCCAGGATCATCTGCCTGCGCAGGTGCTGCTCATCGATGGCGACGCGCCCGGCTGCGGCGACTACCGCGCGCTGGCCGCCGCGCAATCAGAGTCGCTCGAGCCGGCAGAGCTTAGGTCGGACGAGTTGTTCAACATCATGTTCACCAGCGGCACCACCGGTACGCCCAAGGGCATCATGCACACGCACTTCGTGCGCTCGATGTACTGTACCCTGATGGCATCGGCCCTTCGCATGACGTCCGCATCGCGCACCCTGCACACCGGCGCGATCGTGTTCAACGGCGCCTTTGTCACCATGATGCCGAGCTTTTACCTGGGTGCGACCTATATCCTGCAGCGCCAGTTCGACGTGGAGGCGACGATCGCCGCGATCGAGCGCGAGCGGGTGAGTCACGTGATGCTGGTGCCGGCCCAGATCATCGCTTTGCTCGGCTCGCCGCGCTTCGATCCGAAGCGTCTTGCCTCGCTCGAATGCGTACTTTCGCTCGGTGCGCCGCTGCTGCAGCAATTCAAGGATGCGCTGAACCAGGCGCTGCCGGGCCGCCTGTACGAACTCTACGGACTCACCGAAGGCTTCATCACCATCCTCGACCGCGACGATGCGCCGCGCAAGAGCGGCTCGGTGGGCGTGCCGCCGCAGTTTTACCGGATGCGCATCCTGCGCGAGGACGGCAGCGAGGCCGCGACCGGGGAGATCGGCGAGATCGTCGGCCGCGGGCCGATCACCATGACCGGCTATTACCAGCGGCCCGATCTCACCGCCCAGGCGCTGCGCAACGGTTGGGTGCATTCGGGCGACATGGGTTACGTCGACGACGAAGGCTTTCTTTATCTCGTCGACCGCAAGAAAGACATGATCGATTCCGGAGGCGTGAAGGTCTATCCGCGCGACGTCGAGGAAGTCGCTGCACGCCACCCGCAGGTGCGCGAGGTCGCGGTATTCGGCATCCCGCACGACAAATGGGGAGAGACGCCGCTTGCCGCGGTGATCCTGCACCCGGGTGCGACGGTCTCCGTCGAGGCGCTGCGCGACTGGATCAACGAGCGCGTCAGCGCGCGCTACCAGCGCGTATCCGCTGTGGCGATTCTGCCGGATTTTCCGCGCAGTGCCGCCGGAAAGACGCTCAAACGCGAACTGCGCGAACCCTACTGGGCCGGGCATGGGCGAAAGATCTGAAGCGCGCCCAACAAGAGGATGCCAACCCTGCAGGGCGCCGATGGTCGGCGCGGTACTTCCAGAGGTATGACGAATATGACAAGGAGCAAACATGGATTTTGAGTATCCGGAAAAGGTCAAGACCCTGCAGGAATGCCTGCGCAACTTCATGACCCGGCACGTGTTGCCGCTCAACACCGAATGGTGTCGCCGCGCCGAGCGGCGGGAGCACGCAATGGATCTCCTCGAGCCGCTGAAGGCGCGGGCGAAAGAGGAGTGGCTGTGGAATCTGTTTCTGCCGGGGTTGCGGGACGACGAGCCGGGCACGCGCCTGACGAACCTGGAATACGCGCCGTTGGCGGAGATCATGGGCCGGCTGCCGTGGGCTCCGGAAATTTTCAACTGCAACGCACCGGACACCGGCAACATTGAGCTGCTGCATCTATTCGCCACGCCTGAGCAAAGGCAGCGCTGGTTGACACCGCTGCTCAATGGGGAGATTCGCTCCTGTTTTGTGATGACGGAGCCCGACGTCGCCTCCTCCGACGCCACCAACATCCGCACCAGCATCCGCCGCGAAGGCGATCAGTATGTGATCAACGGCCGCAAGTGGTTCATCACCGGCGCCCTTCACCCCAACTGCAAGCTGACCATCGTCATGGGCGTGTCTGACGAGGGGCCGAACGCCAATCCCCATCGGCGTCATTCGATGGTTCTGGTACCGATCGACGCGCCAGGACTGGAAATTGTGCGCAACGTTCCGATCATGCACCACTACGCGCCCGAGGGACATTGCGAGCTGCTGTTCCGCAACGTGCGCGTGCCGGTCGACAACATCCTGGGCGAGGAGGGAAAAGGTTTTCTGATGGCCCAGGCTCGACTCGGCCCCGGGCGCGTTCATCACTGCATGCGCACCATCGGCCAATGCGAACTGGCGCTGGAAATGATGTGCGAGCGGGCGCTGGAGCGCAAGACCTTCGGCAAGTACCTGGGTGATTTCGCCAACATCCAGGATTGGATCGCCTACTCACGCGTCGAGATCGACCAGGCGCGGCTGCTGGTGCTGCGCGCGGCCTGGCTGATGGATACGCAAGGCAACCAGGCGGCGAAGACCGACGTCGCGGCGATCAAGCTGGTGGCGGCGCAGCTGCAAAATCGTGTGCTGGACCGGGCGATACAAGTGTTCGGCGCCATGGGCCTGACGCCGGACACGCCGCTTGCCTATCTTTGGACGTGGGGAAGGGCGATGCGGTTTTTCGACGGTCCGGATGAGGTCCATCTGCGCAGCGTGGCCCGTCAGGAACTGAACAAGGCGAAGGCGAGCAGAGGAGCAACCGCGGCTTACTACACGGTGTCCTGAGCCGGTCGCGCTGCGCATCCGAACGGCAACTCGCAGAGGTTGATGAAATTCAAGGGGCTTTCCAGCCCCCGCCCAGCGCCTTGTACAAGCTTACCTGGTTCTGCAGCTGCTGCGCCTGCGCTTGCACTACCGCCAGTTGCGCGGCGAACAGCGAACGTTGCGCATCCAGTACATCGAGGTAGCTGGCGGCGCCGTTGCGATAGCGCAGATCTGCGAGCTTGAAGCGCACGGCTTCGGCATTGGCCTGGGCCTCGAGCGCGCGCAGCTGTTCGCCGAGCGTGGCGCGACCGGCAAGGGAGTCGGACACTTCGCGAAACGCCGTCTGGATCGCCTTTTCGTATTGCGCCACGGCGATATCGCGATTGACGTTTGCCACATCGAGGTTGGCCTGATTGCGCCCGGCGTCGAATATCGGCAGCAGCAGCTGCGGCATGAACGACCAGGCGGAGGAGCCGCTCTTGAACAGCCCCGACAGTTCATTGCTGGCGCTGCCTGCGCTTCCGGTCAGCGTTATTCGCGGAAAGAACGCGGCGCGGGCGGCGCCGATGTTGGCGTTGGCCGCGAGCAACTGCTGCTCGGCCGCCCGCACGTCGGGCCGGCGCGCCAGCACCTCGGAGGGCACACCGACCGGCAGTTCGTTGACCAGCTTCTGGCTGGAGATACTCCGAGCTTGCGGCAGGTCAGCCGGCAGCGATTGTCCGAGCAGGAGCACCAGGGCGTTTTCGTCGAGGGCGCGCTGGCGCAGCAACTGGGCCAGGGCGGCGCGCGCGCCTTCGAGCAGCGATTCGGCCTGCCGGTAGTCGAGTTCCGATGCTGCCCCGGCGTCGAACTTGAGCCGGGTGAGCTTCAGCGAGTCCTCGCGGGTGACGAGCGTGCGCTGCGTCACCGCGAGCGATTCGTCGTCGGCCAGCAAGTTCAGGTAGGTATTCGCCACCGCGGATATCAGCGCAATCTGCACGTTCTTGCGCGCCTCTTCCGTGCCCAGATACTGAGCCAGCGCGGCGGCGCTCAGACTGCGCACGCGGCCGAAGAAATCGAGCTCGTAGGCGGTGACGGACAGCCCAGCGGTGTAGATGCCGGCAATACCGCCGCTCGCGTCGGGTTGACGCGTACCGGTGGCGCCGAGGCCGACCGTGGGCAACTGGTCGGCACGTCGCACCTGGTATTGCGCGCGCGCCTGTTCGATGTTGAGCACCGACACGCGCAGGTCGCGGTTGTTCTTCAGCGCGACGTCGAGCAAACGCTGCAGGCGTTCGTCGCCGAAGAAGCTTTGCCATTCGATGTCGCTCGCCGCTGCGCCGCCGGCCGGTTCCTGCGCCGCCGATGCGCCTGGGTAGCTGGAGGCAACCGGTGCCGCCGGACGCTGGTAGCGCGGGATCATCGTCGCGCAAGCGGACAGCGCCGCTGCCAGGCAGAACATCAGCGCAGCGCGGGCAGGCATGCAAAGGAAGCGGCGGCGGATCATGAGTGCGCCCCGGTGTCGCCGGCCACCGCTGCCGCATCGGGTGCTTTGGCGGCATCTTCCTCGTGCGCGTACTTGCGTCGCTGGCGTTCGCTGCCCTTGAAGAAGCGGCGCACGACGACGAAAAACAGCGGCACGAACAGCACTGCCAGCGTCACCGAAGTGATCATGCCGCCGATCACGCCGGTGCCGAGGACGTGCCGGCTGGACGAACCGGCACCGGAGCCGAGTATCATCGGCAACGTGCCGAGGATGAACGCGAACGAGGTCATCAGGATCGGCCGGAAGCGCAGGTGTGCGGCCGCCAACGCCGCCTCCACCGCGGTCTTGCCCTGCGCCTGCAGATCCTTCGCGAATTCGATGATCAGAATCGCGTTCTTTGCCGACAAGCCGATGATGGTGATCAGCGCCACCTGGAAATAGACGTCGTTCGAATAGCCGCGCAAGCTGACGCCCAGCAGCACACCCAGCACGCCGAGCGGCACCACCAGCAGCACCGACATCGGAATCGACCAGCTTTCATACAAGGCGGCGAGGCACAGGAATACCGCAAGAATCGCGAAGCCGTAGAGGATGAACGCCTGGGCGCCGGCGAGTTTTTCTTCGCGCGACTGGCCGGTCCATTCGTAGCCGAAGCCCGGCGGCAGCTTCGCCGCCAGTTGCTCCATCTCGGCGAGCGCAGCGCCGGTGCTGAGGCCGGGCGCGGCGTTGCCGTTGATGCGCATCGCGGGGTAGCCGTTATAGCGCACGGTCTGCATGGCGCCGGTCACCCATGCGGTCGACGAAAATGCCGACAGCGGCACCACCTTGCCCTCGTTGTTGGTGGCGTTCAGACGCAGCAGGTCTTCGGGCAACATGCGCGCCGGCGCATCGGCCTGCACCAGCACGCGTTGCACGCGTCCCTGGTTGGGGAAGTCGTTGACATAGGCCGAGCCGAGCGCGATGGAAACTGCCGCGTTGATCGCATCGAAGCTCACGCCGAGCGCGTTGGCGCGGTCGCGGTCGATGATCAGTTCCAGCTGCGGCGCGTCTTCCAGTCCGTCCGGACGCACCTGAGTCAGAATTTTGCTCTGCGCCGCCATGCCGAGCATCTGGTTGCGCGCGGCCAGCAGGGCGTCGTGCCCGTTGCCGCCGCGGTCCTGCAGGCGGAACGCGAAACCGGAGGAGGTGCCCAATTCGGGGATGGGCGGCGGGCTGAGCGGAAAGATGAAGGCGTCGCGTATGCCCATCAGCGCGCCGAAGGCGCGGCCGGCGATGGCCTCCACGCCGTGGGCGGGGCCTGCGCGCTCCTCCCAATCCTTCAACGTGACAAACGCCAGCGCCGCGTTCTGGCCCTGGCCGGAGAAGCTGAAGCCGAGCACGCCGACCATGCTCTTCACTTCGGGCTGCTTCAGCATATAGCCTTCGACCTTCTCCATCACGGCGAGCGTGCGCTCCTGCGTGGCGCCCGGCGGCAGCTGGACGTTGACCAGCATGATGCCCTGGTCTTCGGCCGGCAGGAACGACGTCGGCAGCCTCAGGTAGAGCAAGCCCGCGGCCGCGATGATCGCCAGGTACAGGATCAGAAAGCGCCCGGCGCGTTTGAGAATGCGCGCCACCCAGCCTTCGTAGCCCTTGGCGGTGCGCGCGAAGCCGCGGTTGAACCAGCCGAAGAAGCCGCTCTTCGCGTGGTGATGGCCGGCCTCCACGGGCTTGAGCAGCGCGGCGCACAGAGCCGGCGTAAGCGACAGCGCCATGAACGCCGAGAAACTGATGGACGCCACCATCACGACGGAGAACTGCCGGTAGATGTTGCCGATCGAGCCGGAAAAGAAGGCGAGCGGAACGAACACCGAAACCAGCGCTACCGTGATGCCGATGATCGCGCCCGAGATCTGCCGCATCGCCTTGCGCGTCGCCTGCAGCGGCGGCAGTCCTTCCTCGCTCATGATGCGCTCCACGTTTTCGACCACGACGATGGCATCGTCCACCACGATGCCGATCACCAGCACCATGCCGAACATCGTCAGCACATTGATCGAGAACCCGAGGGCCAGCAAGACGGCGAAAGTGCCCAGCAGCGCCACCGGCACGACGATGGTCGGGATGAGGGTATAGCGGATACTCTGCAGGAACAGGTACATCACCAGAAACACCAGTCCCACCGCCTCGATCAGGGTCACGGCCACCTCCGTGATCGAGATCTTGATGAAGCGCGAACTGTCGTAGGGAATCTCGTACTTCACGCCCTGCGGGAACAACTTCGACAGCTCGTCCATGCGCTTGTGCACGGCCGCCGCGGTGGCGAGCGCGTTGCCGGTGGGCGTGAGCTGCACGCCGATGCCGGTGGACGGCTTGCCGTTCAGGCGCGCCGACGTCGCATAGGCCTGGGCGCCGAGTTCGATGCGCGCGACATCGCGCAAGCGCACGCTGGAGCCGTCGGTGTTGGCGCGCAGCACCGCGGCGCCGAATTCTTCCGCGGAGGTGAACTGGCCTTTCACCACCACCGTGGCGGAAATGCCCTGGCCGGCGACATTGGGCAGCTCGCCGATGGTGCCCGAGGACACCTGCGCGTTCTGCGCGCGGATGGCCGCCACCACGTCGTTCGACGACAGGTTGAAGCCCTGCAGCTTGGCCGGGTCGATCCACACGCGCATCGCGCGTTCGGTGCCGAACAACTGCGCCTGCCCGACGCCGGGGATGCGCTGGATCTCGGGCAGCACGTTGCGCGACGCATAGTCGCCCAACGCGATCGGGTCAAAACCTGGATTGTCGGACGACAGAATGGTGAACAGCAGGAAGTTCGAGCGCGACTTTTCCACGCGCACGCCCTGCTGCGTGACGACTGCCGGCAGGCGCGGCGTGGCGCGCGACAGGCGGTTCTGCACGTCCACCTGGGCCAGGTCGGGGTTGGTGCCGGGATCGAAGCTCAGCGTGATAGTGCCCAGGCCGTTGGCCTGGCTCACCGATTCCATGTATATCAACCCGGGCGAGCCGTTCATCTCGCGCTCGATGACGCTGATCACGCTGTCTTCCAGCGTTTGCGCCGAAGCACCGGGGTACACGGTAGTCACGACGATGGATGGCGGTGCCACCGACGGGTATTGAGAGATCGGCAACTGCGTAATCGCCACGCCGCCGAGTACCAATATGAACAGGGCAATCACCCACGCGAATACGGGGCGGTCAATAAAGAACTGGGCCATGAATGGGGCCTCTTACTTAGCGGCGGCGGGTGACGCCGCCTTGGGCACTGCTTTTGCCGCGGGGGCGCCGCCTGCACCCGCCGTCCCAGCTTGCCACGGTACCGCTTTCACCGGCGCGTCGCCGCGCAGTTTCTGGAAGCCGTCCACCATCACCTGCTCACCGGCTTTCAGACCATCGAGCACGATCCATTGCCCGTCTTTTGCCATGCCGACTTTGATCGGTCGCGGCGCTACTTTGCCGTCCGCGCCCACCACCATGACGCTGTCGCCGCTGCCCGAGCGCGTCACCGCCTGTTGCGGCAACTCGATGACCTCGCTCGCCTGCGCTTGCTGCAAACGCACGCGCACGTACATGCCGGGCAGCAGCACGCCGTCCGGATTGGGCAGTTCGGCGCGCAGCATGATCTGGCCGGAAGTCGGATCCACGGTCAGGTCCGCGAACAGCAGTTTCCCGGCGCGGGGGTACTCGGTACCGTCCTCCAGGACGACGCGCACGCCGGCCGAATCGGCCGCTGCAGCGCGCTTCAACTTGCCGCTCTCGACCGCCTGGCGCAGACGCAGCACCTCCGCTGTCGATTGCGTGAAATTCACATACAGCGGATTGATTTGCTGCACCAAGGCGAGCTGCGTCGCCTCGCCCTGCCCCACCAATGCGCCTTCTGTCACCAGGGTACGACCTATGCGACCGGCAATCGGCGAGGTTACGCTGGCGTAGCCGAGATTGATCTGGGCGGTCTGCACCGCGGCCTTGCCCGCGGCGACATCGGCTTCCGCCTGCTTTTGCGCCGCCACCGCATTGACAAAATCCTGTTTGCTGATCGCATTGGCTTCGAGCAGAGGTTGGTAGCGTTCGGCCTGCGCGGCGGCCTGAGTCAAATTGGCTTGCGCGCGCGCAAGCGAGGCTTCGGCGCTTGCAAGCGAGGCGCGATACGGTGCGCTGTCGATTTCGTACAAGGGCTGTCCGGCCTTCACGTCGCTGCCTTCACGAAACAGTCGCTTTTGCAGTATGCCGGCCACCCGTGCGCGCACCTGCGCCACGCGCGAAGCTTCCAGTCGGCCGGGCAATTCGGTCACCAGGCCAACGGTGTGCGGCGCAACGGTGACGACCCCGACCTCGACCGCCGGCGGACGACCACCCGGCGCCGCCGCCGGCTGGTCGGTTTTGGCGCCGCAGGCAGCCAGCATCATCGCCGCCGGAACGGCGGCGCACGCAAGGCGTAATGCACCGAAGGAGATGGACTTAAAGACGAGAGTTTTCAGCGCAGCCATTAATTGTCTTCCGCTAGAGCCGCCCCGCCTGGGTTGGGAGCGCATCGATTGAGAGCTACTACATAGTTGGAACTCGACATTATATATTCTGCGGCTGGCGACATAACCAGTTGTTCGATTTGGCAATGATCGCCGTCGCGTCGGGAAGATACTGATAATGCGGCATGTTTCACCGCTACGTCGCGAAAAGACGCGCGAGATGACAAAGGTGTACGCTCGAACTAGACTGAGTATCATGGCTTTCGAAGTGAAACGGCATCCGATCCTGCGCACGCTCGGACTCGTTGCCGCGCTTGCGGGCGGCGGCGTCCAGGCGCAGGACCCCTACGCGCGCGAGCGCGCCGCCCTGTTGCGGGAGATCGCCGCCATGGCGCGGGAGACTGGCGCGGAAACCGGCCGCCCGGTGTTCAGCGCGCGCGTGATGGCGGCTATGGCCAAAGTCCCGCGCCACCTGTTTGTGCCGGCCGCATACGGCGCCTTGGCCTACGCCAACCGGCCTTTGCCCATCGGCCATGGCCAGACGATCTCTCAACCGTACATCGTCGCCCTCATGACGGACCTGCTCGACGCGAAACCCGGAGATACGGTGTTGGAAATCGGTACCGGCTCCGGCTACCAAGCGGCGGTGCTGTCCGAACTGGTGGCGCGGGTATTTTCGATCGAAATCATCGAGCCGGTGGGAAAGAATGCTGCGGCTACGCTGGCGCATCTGGGCTACAAGAATATCGAAACCAGAATCGGTGACGGCTATAACGGCTGGCCGGAACGCATGCCGTTCGATGCCATCATCGTCACCGCCGCCGCGCCGCAAGTTCCGCCGGCGCTGGCCACTCAATTGAAGCCGGGCGGACGTATGGTCGTTCCGGTCGGCAGGGAGGGTGAGGTGCAATTCCTGCACGTGTTGGTGAAGCAGCCCGACGGTTCGATCTCGACCCAGCGCAGCCTGCCGGTGCGCTTCGTGCCGCTTACCCGCAACAAGTAATCGACGGGTAGTCGAAAGTAGATTTAGTTCTGCCCGGGGCGATCCGGCAAGATTCATTAGCAACATCAAAGCGCGCAGCATCATCGCTCGATCAGGCAATGCGATAGGAGTGAGGCAGACCGTGCGGGTGCAGGTCTGGCCGTTCTCATCCACTGGAGTACGAATGGGAGTCACGTTACCACCTAGGGAGGCGGCGAGATCTTGCTGAAGCGGGAGGAACTTAGGTTCGGAAAGCATGCCTGGATCGCCTTCGGCTAGCCGGGGAGGCAGCGGAAGAAGTCGCGGCGTAACGCTACAACCGAGTTCGCTGTTGACAAGGAACAATTGTTACGAGTAAAGTGATTCGTGTAACGTATGTAACATACCAAACCTGATACGGCGCGGCCCCGATGGCTACGGCACACTATCCACTATGAAACTGCGCGAACTGATTCTGGAGAGCTACGACGAACTGGTGCCGTCGGAGCGCAAACTCGCCGATGTGGTCATGCAGCACCAGACCAATCTTGCCAGCTATTCCGCGACTGAACTGGCTCAGTTCGCCGGCGTGTCCAAGGCGACAGCCGCGCGATTTTTCCGCCGCCTCGGCTATGCGAGCTTCAGTCAGTTTCGTTCCGACGTCCGCGCCAATCCATCGGCTGAATCGCCGTTGTTCAAATTCGAAGACGTGGCGAAGCTCGCGGGCAACGGTTCGGGCCTGGCGCGCCATTTTTCGATCGATGCGCAGAACCTCGCCACTACGCTGCAGAATCTGAACCACGAGGAAATCAAGGCTGCGGTGTCTGTGCTGAGCAGCGCGCAACGCGTGTGGATCGTCGGCTACCGCAACGGCTACGCCACCGCCTTCTACGCCCATGCCCTGTTCTCCCATGCCAAACCGAATGTCTTCCTGCTCAACGACTCGGCCGCCAAGATCGTCGATCTGATGGCCGACGTGGGCGAACACGACGTTCTGTTCGTCGTCGATTTCCGGCGGCGGATCAAGCTACTAGGGCAGATCCTCAGCGTTGCCAGGCAAGCGGGCGCCAAAATCGTGCTGCTCACCTACTCGCCGGTTTCGGCGCTGGCGCGGCCGGGGGACGTTATCCTCGGTTGCGTGACCGCCGGTTCGGCGGTGTTCGATTCTTACGTGGGACCGATGAGCATCGTCAATTATCTGGGCGCATCGCTCGTGGCCAGGATGCGCACCAACGCGCGCAAGCGCATGGAACGCATCGAACGCATACATGAGATGCTCGCCGACCTGGAGGACTGAAGCCGTGCAAGAGCTGACCCACCGCGCTGGATTCGGCAAAGCGTCGCCGGCTGCGATTGAAGGAAGCGGGCGATGACGGATATCGACATCAACGGCGAGCGCCTGCTGACCTCGCTGCAGGAATTGGGCCGAATCGGCGCCCTCGAAGGCGGTGGCGTGTGCCGGCTGGCGCTCACCGACGAGGACCAGGCCGGGCGCGACTGGGTCGTGGCGCAGATGAGAGCGTTGGGAATGAGCGTGAGCGTCGATGGCATCGGCAACGTCGTCGGCGTTTATGCCGGAGAGCAAGATCTGCCGCCGGTCATGGCGGGTTCCCACATCGACACCGTGCGCACCGGCGGACTGTACGACGGCAATTACGGCGTCCTTGCCGGACTCGAGGTGGTGCGGACGCTGAAGGATGCGGGAATCCGCACGCCGAAGCCGCTTGCGGTCGCTTTCTTCACCAATGAAGAAGGTTCGCGCTTTGCGCCGGATATGATGGGTAGCCTCGTGTTCCAGGGCGATCTTTCGCTTGCGGCCGCACTGGACACCAAAGGTATAGACGGCTCCACAGTGCGCGAAAACCTGGAGCGCATCGGTTACCGCGGATCGGCGCCGACCGGCGCGGCGAAGGTCGACAGCTACGTCGAGCTGCACATCGAGCAGGGGCCGGTGCTCGACATCGAACGGATCACGATAGGCGCGGTGGAAGGCGTGCAGGGGATTTCGTGGACCGAGTTCACGGTTTCCGGCGTTTCCAACCACGCCGGAACGACGCCGATGCGCTTGCGCCATGACGCCGGCCAGGTTGCCGCGCGCGTCGCCTGTTTTGCGCGCGAGCTCGCACAGGAACTGGACGGCGACCAGGTGGCGACAGTCGGCTCCATGACCGTATTTCCAAATCTGGTCAACGTGATTCCGAACCGCGTCGTGTTCACCGTGGATCTGCGCAATACGGACGGTGCAGTGTTGAGAACTGCGGAGCAGCGCCTGTGGGCCTTCGCCGAGGAGTCGGCCGCGGCGGAAGGTACGGAACTTTCGCGTCGGTCGCTGGCGCGCTTCGATCCGGTCGCATTTCACCCCGAATTGGTGAACCGTGTGGAACAGACGGCGCGCGAGCTGGGGTACTCGGTCAAGCGCCTGCCCAGCGGCGCCGGACACGATGCGCAGATACTCGCGCGCGCCTGTCCGGCGGCGATGATCTTCGTTCCCAGCGTGGCGGGCCTGAGCCATAACGTGCGCGAGCATACGCAACCGGCTGACCTGATCGCCGGGGCGCGGGTGCTGTTGCGCGTGCTCACGCAGCTGGCCGGTCGAAACGCGAGTGCATGATCGATCCGAAAACAAAGTTTCAGTGGAGGCTAATGCGCGAAGCGCGTTATGCCGGAACTAAAACGAGATGAAGGAGCTTCAGTGGCAAGATTTGTGAATGTCGCGATCGGCCAGCTCGGTCCGATCGCCCGCAGCGAAGCGCGGCCGCAGGTGGTGCTGCGCCAGCAGGCGCTGATGCGCCAGGCGAGTGCCATGGGCTGCGACCTGATCGTCTATCCGGAACTGGCGCTGACGACGTTTTTTCCGCGCTGGTTCATGCCAGACCAGTCCGAAGTCGACAGCTTCTTCGAACGCGAAATGCCAGGCCCGCAGACGCAGCCGCTGTTCGATCTTGCGCGCGAACTGCGCATGGGTTTTTGTCTCGGTTACGCCGAGCTGTCGATCGAACAGGGGCGGACGCACCGCTATAACACGTCGATCCTGGTGGACAAGTCCGGCACCATCGTCGCCAAGTACCACAAAGTCCATCTGCCGGGCCACGCCGAACACGAGCCCTGGCGCCGCTTCCAGCATCTGGAGAAACGCTATTTCGAGCCCGGCGAGGGATTCGGCGTGGTCCAGGCGTTCGACGGCGTCGTCGGCATGGCCATCTGCAACGACCGCCGCTGGCCCGAGACCTATCGCGTCATGGGGCTGCAGGGCGCGGAGATGATCCTGATCGGCTACAACACGCCGGTGCACAATCCGCCGGCGCCTGAGCACGACGATCTGTCGCTGTTCCACAACCAGCTGGTATTGCAGGCCGGCGCCTACCAGAACGGCAGCTGGGTCGTGGGGGTGGCCAAGGCGGGGGTAGAGGAAGGCGTGGACCAGATCGGAGGGAGCTGCATCATCGCGCCCTCGGGCGAGGTGGTCGCGGCCTGCACCACCAAAGGCGATGAGATCGCGGTCGCGCGCTGCGATCTCGACCTGTGCAATTCCTACAAGCGTACCACCTTCAATTTCGATCTGCACCGGCAGCCGCACGCCTATGGGATGATCGTCGACAGAAAAGGGCTGCGCCTGCAGGCGGATGGCACACCGCTGGGTGTGCGCGGCGAAGGAGCCTGAGACATGCGCGCAATTTCGCGATCCAGTATGCTCGGCGAGCGCTGTGCGGCACTCAGCGCCTATCTCAACCAGCGCGTGGAGTGGCTGTGCGCGGGAATCCTGGCGGTGCTGGTCCTCGATGTCGGAGTCGGCATATTCGGCCGTTATGTGATCGAGCTCCCCGTGACCTGGACCGAAGAGCTGGCGCGCTATCTGATGATCTGGGCGGCGCTGCTGGCCGTCTCCTGCGGTGTGGCGCGGCGCGAGCATGTTGCGGTCACCGCCTTGCTTGAGCGGTTGCCGCGGGGGGTGCAGCGGTATCTTGGCGTCGCCATCGACGCGCTCGGGTTCGCGTTCTTCGCTTTCCTGTGTTACTTCGGCGTCGGCATGACCCAACAGGGCGCGACCCAGTACGCCACCATTTTCGAAATGACCATGTGGCTGCCGTTCGCCGCCGTGCCGATCGCATCGGCGCTGGCGTGCGTACAGCTCGCGCTGACCGGGACGCGCGATTTTTTCCTGGGTCCGCCGCCCGCCACAATTTTGAAGGAAGCGCAATGATCTGGGTGCTCGCGGTGTTCTTCGTACTCCTGGCGATAGGCGTGCCGATCGGCTACGTGCTCGGCATCGCCGGGGTGCTCGGCATCATTCAGATCGGCGGCGCCGAGATGCTGGCGATGGCGCCGCAGCGTTTCTTCGCCGGGCTGGACCTGTTCACCTTCCTCGCCATGCCGCTGTTCATCTTCGCCGGCGAGATCATGAACCGCGCCGGCATCACCGCGCGCCTGGCCGAATTCGCCGATGCGCTGGTCGGCCATCTGCGCGGCGGCATGGCCCACTCCTGCATGGTGTCCTCGGTTCTGTTCGCCGGCATCACCGGCGCCGCCGTGGCCGAAGCGGCGGCCTTCGGCAGCACCATGGTGCCGGCGATGGAGAAGAACGGCTACAAGCGTCCGTTCGCCTGCGCCGTGGTGGTGGCCGGATCGATCATCGGCCCGACCATCCCGCCCTCCAACCTGATGGTGATCTACGGCTCGATGATGGGCGTGTCGATCGCCGGACTGTTCGCCGCCGGCATCCTTCCCGGGCTGGTGATGGGCCTTTTTTGCATGGCGGTGATCGCCGGCCTGGGGCGACGCCTGCAGCTGCCCAAAGGCGGCGAACGGCCCAGCCTGCTGCGCATCCTGTACGCGTTCCGCAGCAGCTTCAGTGCGCTGGTGATGCCGGTCATCATTCTCGGCGGCATCCTGAGCGGCGTGGTTACGCCGACCGAGGCTGCTGCGATCGCCGTGTTCTACGCGCTGGTGCTCGGCATGTTCGTGTATCGCCTGGTGCATTTTGCCGATCTGGTGGACATGCTGGTGCGCACGGCGCGCATCACCGGGGTGGTGTTCCTGATCATCGCCTCGGCCTCGATCCTGAGCTGGTGGATGACCTTCATGCAGCTGCCGCAGATGATCACGCAGCTGTTCCTCGGCGTGTCCTCCGACCCCGCAATAATCATCCTGATGATTCTGCTGCTGCTGCTGGTGCTGGGCATGTTTATGGACATCAACGCCATCCTCATCGTTCTCGGTCCTATCCTGGGCGCGCTGGCCACCTCCATCGGCATGAATCCGGTGCAGGCCGGCCTGATGATCGTGCTCGCGCTCAACATCGGGTTGATGACGCCACCCGTGGGCGCCAGCCTGTTCGTGCTGAGTTCGATCACCGGCGAGCGGATCGAGCGCATCACCGCCGCGATGTGGCCTTTCATCATCGCCGAGGTCGCAGTGCTGTTCCTGGTGGCGTATTGGCCCAGCTTGACGCTGACCGTTCCCCGATGGCTCGGCCTCTGAGCATCATCCCGGCAAGCACGATCGATTACCCAGCATCAACCCTGCAACTCTAACCCCGAAGGAGATCATCACCATGCGCATATTCAAGTCCATCGCAATCGCCGCGGCGCTCAGCCTCGCGGTCGGCATGATGCCGGTCACGGCACACGCCCAGAAAGTGATCAAGCTCGCCCACCTGAACAAGAACGACCCGTTCGACAACGGCACCGGGGCGATGGCGACGGTATTCAAGTCCCTGGTCGAAGCCGGCACCAACGGCTCGGTCACGGTGCAGATTTTTCCCGACGGGCAACTGGGCAAGGACAACGAGGTGATTCAACAGGTCAAGGCCGGGGTGGTGCAGTCTTCGATCTCCAGCGTCGGCGGCATCGCTTCGGTATACCCGATGATAGGTGTGCTCGACGTACCTTTCGCCTACCCCAATCTCGCCGTGACCTACGACGTGTTCGACGGTCCGTTCGGCAAGAGTCTTGCGGCCGACATCAGCAAGAAGACCGGAATCGAAGTGCTCGGCTTCGGCGATTCGGGCGGCTTCTTCGCGTTCAGCAACTCCAAGCATCCGATCAAGTCCCCCGAGGACATGAAGGGTCTGAAGATCCGCACCATGGGGCTGGAATCGCACAAGGCGGTGGTCAGCAGCATGGGCGGGCAGCCGGTGGCGATCAACTGGGCAGAGGTATATACCTCGCTGCAGACCGGCGTCGCCGACGGGCAGATGAATCCGATTCCGATTATCAAGTTCGCCAAGTTCGACGAAGTGCAGAAGTATCTGACCCTGACCAACCATCTGTTTACGCCCTACGTCTGGGTGATCAACAAGCAGTTTCTCGATGGCTTGTCGGCACAGGAAAAAGCGGTCGTGAAAGCCGCCGCGCGCTCGGCGGTGGTCGCCTGCCGCGGCATCAACCGCATCATCGAGGCCTCCGATCGCGGACTGCCGGCACTGGCGCAGAAGATGCAGATCTACTCGCCGACGACGGCAGAAATCGCCAAGTTCCGCGCGCTGGCCCAACCCGCGGTCACGGCACAGATTGCCAAGAGCTACGGCAAGGACGGCGAGGTCATGTTGAAGGAGTTCCTGGCCGCCATAGAGAAAGCGTCCAAGAACTAGGCGTGATTCGAATTACGCTGCAGCGGTCATCGCCTTGCACAAACCCGCGCGACAACTGCCGCGCAGGGTTTGTGCCGCTCATGCATTGAAGGCGTGAACATGAAATGGTTCTACCGTTGTTACAGTTGCGGAGCGACCTACGATATCGTTCCCGGCCGATATCTATGCGATCCCTGTAGCAAGCGGCAGCAGCACGAGCGGCCGCTCGCAGGCGTGCTGGAGGCGGAATGGGAAGGCGATCCTGATCTCGGTACGCTTCCCTTGCCGGTCGAAAAGCAGTGGTTTCCGCCGATCCCCGTAGGCGACACGCCGCTTTGGTCGCCTTTGCGCCTCAGGAAGGAATTCGACGCGCCCAATCTGTGGATCAAGGACGATACCTGCAACCCTTCTGGCTCGTTCAAGGATCGGGCGTCGTTCCTGGTCGCGGCCTTCGCCAGCAAACATGGCGTGAGCGAAATCGTCCTCGCGTCCACCGGTAATGCGGCATCGAGCATGGCTGCGGTGGGGGCCGCAGCAGGCCTGCGCATCAAGGTGTTCCTGCCGGCAAGCGCACCGCTCGCCAAGCGCATTCAAGTCCTGCAATACGGTGCCGAGCTCGTCTCGGTGGATGGAACTTACGACCGGGCGTTCGACCTGTCGCTCCAATATTCGACGAGGACAGGATCGCTGTCGCGCAACACGGCGTACAACCCGCTTACCATCGAAGGCAAGAAGACTGTTTCCTTCGAAATCGTCGATGACCTGATCAGAGCCGGAACGGGGGCGCCCGAGCATGTGTTCGTTCCGGTTGGCGACGGCGTGATTCTTGCTGGCGTATACCGGGGATTCGAAAACCTGCTCAGGCTCGGCAGAATACGGAAAATTCCGACCGTCTGGGCCTGCCAGGCGCAAGGATCGAGCGCCATCGCGCGCGCGGTCGCTTCGCCGCATTCCGGGAACGACGCCTTCGGCGACCCTGTGCCTTCCAATACGATAGCGGATTCGATATCCGTCGACGTGCCGCGCAACGGTCTGCACGCCTTGGCCAAGCTAAGAACATATGGCGGCGAGGCGGTCATCGTTTCGGACACTGAAATTCTTGCCGCCCAGAAGAAACTTTCATCTTCTACGGGTCTGTTCGCCGAACCGTCTTCGAGCGCCGCGTTCGCCGGCTGGCTCAAGGTGCGGCAGGCCGTTCCCGCCGGGGAAACCTGCGTATTGCTGATCACCGGTTCCGGCTTGAAGGATGTGAAATCCGCGGCACGGGGATTGGGATTGGAACAATGATATTTTTTGGAGACCTGCGATGATCGATCTGAGCGTCAACGAAGCCCAGCGGAAGAAGAACATTCAGCGCTGCAGAGAGAAGGGGATCATTCTTCCCACCTATGCGCAAATGCGCGATCCGACCAAGATCCCTGCGGCAGTCAAGAAAGAACTGGCGGCAATCGGATTGTGGGATGTGCATCCGAGGAATCTTTTTCGGATCAACTGGCATAACGAACCGGTGGAACACGGGGGCGGATTCGGCGGCGTTAATTTCGTGGAACTTCCGCGCGCCATCACCGGCACCAAGGCGCGCATCGTGGGCATCGCGGGCAAATGGTTTCCCACCGGCGCGCACAAGGTGGGACCGGCCATGTCCTGCCTCCTGCCCGAGCTGGTGACCGGACGTTTCGATCCCGCGACCAAGAAGGCGGTCTGGCCGAGCACCGGCAATTACTGTCGCGGCGGCGCCTATATTTCCCGGCTGCTATCCTGCCCCTCCGTCGCCATCCTGCCCGAAGGCATGTCGACTGAGCGCTTCGACTGGCTCAGGACCATGGCCGAAGAAGTCATCGCAACGCCGGGCTGCGAATCCAACGTCAAGGAAATCTTCGACAAATGCATCGAGCTTGAGCGCACGCGCCCCGACGCGGTAATTTTCAACCAGTTCGACCAATTGCCCAATTCGCTCTGGCACTACAACGTGACCGGGCCGGCGATGGAAGAAGTGTTCAGGAAAATCGCGCAGCCCGGTGATTCGGTCGCGGGCGCGGTCTTGGCCTCGGGTTCGGCCGGAACGATGGCGGCAGGATCCTATTTGCGCGACACGTTCCCGGGGGCGAAGGTCGGCGTGGCGGAAGCCCTGCAGTGCCCCACCATCCTCGAGAACGGCTTCGGCGATCACCGCATCGAAGGCATAGGCGACAAGCATATCCCGTGGATCCACAATATGCGCGAAACGGATGCGGCCATCGGCGTCGACGACGAATTGCCGATACGCTTCATCCGGCTGTTCAATGAAGTGGCAGGCAGAAAGACCCTAGCCGAAAACGGCGCGAGCAAGGCGGTTTTGGACCAGCTCGAGTGGATGGGAATTTCCAGCGTCGGTAACATGATCGCCGCGATCAAATTCGCGAAGTATTACGAACTCGGAGAACACGACGTCGTATTCACGGTGTTCACCGATTCCATGGCGATGTACCAGAGCCGCCTTACCGAACTCAACGCCGAACGCGGAAAATACGACCAGCGCCAGGCGGACCGCGATTTCGACCGGCTTTCCGGCATTTCCACGGACCACCTGCTCGAGCTGTCACAGGTCGACAAGCGCCGCGTGCACCAGCTCAAATATTTCTCCTGGGTCGAACAACTGGGGAAGACGGTGGAAGAACTGCGTGCCCAGTGGGACGACCACCGCAATTACTGGGGCTGCCTGCGCACCCAGACCGCCGACTTGGACCGGATGATCGATGGGTTCAACGCGGAAGCGAGTAGCTGAGCCTAACCGCGTTGCGTCCGGATGCGCTGTCCCAGACTGGTGCAAGAAACTTGAAATCCCTCAAAGAGCTTTATCGTGTCGGCCTCGGCCCCTCGAGCAGCCACACCATGGGGCCGCGCTTTGCCGCCGCGGCGTTCATGGCGCCGGCAGCCGCGGCGGCACGGGTACGGGTCACGCTCTACGGCAGCCTTGCCGCAACCGGGCACGGACACCTGACCGATGTCGCAGTCAGCGAGCCGTTCTCGCCGACGCCGGTCGAACTCGTTTGGCTGCCGGAGCAAGCGCTGCCGCGCCACCCCAACGGCATGAAATTCGAGGCGCTGGACGCGCGCGGCAATGTGCTTGCGTCCCGCATCGTGTATTCGGTCGGCGGCGGGGCCTTGCTCGATGAAGACGGCCAGCCCGATGGCGGCGGCGATGTCTATCCCTACACCTGCATGCAAGCGATCCTGGAGCAGACCGAACGCGAAGGCCTGCTGCTGTGGGAGCTGGCCAGCCGGCACGAAGGGCAGGGCATCTGGCCCTACCTGAGCGCTATATGGCTGGCGATGAAACGGGCGATCGAATCCGGTTTGAATGCCGAGGGTAAGCTGCCAGGCTCGTTGAATGTACCGCGCAAGGCGTCTGCCTACCATGCCCGCGCCCAGAGCATGGCCGGCTACTTTGGCGAGACCGCCATGCTCTTCGCCTACGCGCTGGCGGTGTCGGAAACCAATGCAGCGGGTGGCGAGGTGGTCACCGCGCCGACCTGCGGCGCCTGCGGCGTGCTGCCGGCAGTCCTGTTTTTCCTGCAGCAGCAATCCGGATTTTCCGACGAGAAAATCTGCCGCGCGCTGGCCACGGCCGGCATGATAGGCAATATCGTCAAACGCAACGCTTCCATCTCCGGCGCGGAAGTCGGCTGCCAGGGTGAGGTGGGAACCGCCTGTGCCATGGCTGCCGCTGCCGCGGCGCAGCTGTTGGGAGGCTCGGTGCGCCAGATCGAATATGCGGCGGAGATGGGGCTGGAACACCACCTTGGACTCACCTGCGACCCGATTGCCGGATATGTGCAGATTCCGTGCATCGAACGCAATGCCATCGCTGCGGTGCGCGCGGTCGACTGCGCGGCGTATGCGCTGCTCTCCGACGGTCAGCACATCGTTTCCTTCGACGAAGTGGTGCGCGCCATGTGGGAAACCGGTTGCGACATGAAAGCCAGTTATCGGGAAACTGCTGAAGGCGGGCTGGCGAAAATCCACTTGCTGCGCAAGAAGGGTGCGAGCAGCTTCCCGGGCATGGGGAGCTGACAGGGGGCTGCCGCCGGGGACGAAACTGCTGCTCCGCATCTCTGGACAATCAAGGCGATAGTGCGATTGAGGTTAAACTACTTCAATGCATACGGATCATTTACTCCTGCAGTCCCAGCGCGGCGTGCGCCTGAAGGCACTTATCGACACGCTGGAACGCGGCTTGGTGGAACGCCGCCACTGTGTCCGCCTCTGCTTCCTCGCGGCGCTGGCCGGCGAGCACACTCTGCTCATCGGTCCCCCGGGTACCGCAAAAAGCGAGCTGGCGCGGCGTCTGCACACGGTTTTTCGTGACGCCCGCTATTTCGAGCGCTTGCTGACCCGCTTCTCGGTACCCGAGGAGCTGTTCGGTCCGCTGTCGATCAAGGCGCTGGAAGAGGACCGCTATGAGCGGCATATCGACGGATTTCTGCCCGATGCGTCGATTGCGTTCATCGACGAGGTGTTCAAGGCCAACAGTGCCATCCTCAATGCGCTGCTCACCCTGCTCAACGAACGCGAATTCGACAACGGTGCCGGACGCGTACACTGCCCGCTGATCAGCGCGATCGGCGCCACCAACGCGGTGCCTGAGGACGAGGTGGCCGACGCGTTTTTCGACCGCTTTCTGGTGCGCGTGCCGGTAGCGGCGGTCAGCGCGGCCAGCTTCGGTGCGCTGCTCGAGGTCGGCCCCGGTTACGCGTGGACGCCGCCACCGACCACGCTTGCCTTGGACCAGAGCGATCTCGCCGCACTCGCGACCGAGGCAGCGGCGGTGGGTATTGCGGCCGCGCTGCACGCCGTGCTTGCCGAACTGCGCGAATACTTTTCGGCCGAGCAGATCTATGTATCTGACCGTCGCTGGGTAAAAATAGTCTGGCTGCTGCGCGTTGCCGCAGCGAGCGAAGGCAGATCCGCCGTAGCGCTCTGGGATCTGCTGCTGCTGCCCTGGCTTACCGCCCCCGACGGACCGCGGCAAGCGGCAGTGGCCGACTGGCTCGCCGCGCGGCTTGGGGTGCGCGAGGCCTATTCGCCCGAGCGCCTGACACGGATCGTCGAGGCTTTCGAGGTGCAAGTCGATGCCGAGCACAAGGCCAACGATCTGGATTATGACGCATCCGGCCGCCTGAAATTCTCTGCAAACGACCTGGCGCAGGAGGTCGGCGATGCCAAGGGTGGCGCCACGGCGCCGCGTATGACCTACAGCCGTCGCCGCCGCTATGGTGATACCCATATCGGCGCCCGTGCGAGTCAGATCGACGCCTTGCTCGCGCGCATTGCGGGCTACGCCCGCGAAATCGCGAGCCAGCGCGAAAGCCTCGCCGCCTACCGCGCGCATAGCCTGTGGGTCGACGAGAAGCTGACCGACCGGGGAGCGGCGACTTTGGCGGCCACGGCTGCGGCCATTGCCGGTCTGGCGGAGCGCGCACGCGCGGCGCGCTCGGGTTTCCTCAGTCTGCCACGGCTGCAGAGCGATGACGGCGTCTTGCCCGAACCTATCGTTCACGAGTCCCTGGACGAACATTGAACGCGCAAGTTCCACGTCCACTGCTGTTCGAGGGCGAGGAAAATCGTCTTGCGGCGCTCGATGGTCTGGCGCGCAAGCTCTGGCTCGGCGGGCTGACCAATTCCCAGGGTTGCCTGGAACCCCGACTGGAGTCGCTTGCCGCTTTGCGCAGGGGCCTGTTCGCCGGCTGCCTGCCGGCGGCCGAAACCTGGCCGTGGCCGCCGCATCCGATCGCGCAAGCCTTGCATGAGACGATCGCGACTCTGGGACTCGCCGGCTATTGCGCAGGCGAGGCGGAACTCTCGGATACGGTGCTGATGAGCCTGCTGTTTCATCTCGATCTCATCGTCGATTACCGGGATCGGGGAGCCGGCGAGACCGAGGCTGCGCGCATGGCGATCGAGGCTTTTTCCGCGGAGTGGCAGGAGCGCTGCGGACAAGTCGACGAGTTGATCGAAGTTTTCGGCAGGCTGCCCGACGACGGCAACAACACGCGCTGGGACGAGATTCGCGGTCTGCTGCGTTCCTCGGGATGGCAGGATGTGTTGCGCATTCGCCGGCTGCTCGAGCGCCTGCCGGAATTGGTGCGCATTATTCGCGGACTCGGACGCTCGCGACAGTCAGACGAGCGCGACGCAGCGAAGCAGACGACCGTAGAAGTGATCGACGCAGCCGTTGCCCAGCGTCTGCAACGCCATACGGTGCGCGTACCGGACATGCCAGGCGAGACCCGCGGTGTGCATCGTTCGGACCGGATCGCGCGCATGCTGCCGGCCGAAACCATGCTCTTGGGCCATCCGCGCCTGCGCTTG
>Ga0334722_10000237_pt1 | contig 84402 bp, 73 predicted proteins | sample C3_bottom_MG_FD_207210 | JGI IMG/M metagenome (GOLD analysis project Ga0334722, IMG submission 207210) | Sediment microbial communities from Yellowstone Lake, YNP, Wyoming, USA - C3_bottom | ecosystem: Environmental > Aquatic > Freshwater > Lake > Sediment | place: USA: Wyoming | collected...
CCTATACACACAGTGGGCTTGTCGTCTTGTCTTCATTCCTCTTATTGTACCTTACGGGAAAAGAATACTTAGGAACCTGATACACCCCCGCCCTTACGGAACAAGGATCTTTCAATGTTTAATTAGAAGAAACTTTTCCTTCAAGTACGGTCATTATCATCATATTAGGGATATACTGCCTTGACTCCATCAATATCACCTGAAGTTAATGTGTCTTTTTTTATCTCACCAGTAGCTCCATATCCATACATCGTGTTATTAGCATAAGATGAATTATATGTATCATCAAGACCCATCCAATGACCCAATTCATGAGTTAAAATATCCTGTGCATCATAGGTATTTGAAATACCGCAAGCACCAACTGAATATGGTGTCCAACTCCATATAAATTTCTTATTAAAAATAGTGTCTGTCTCAACGGCCACCTTGGTAGTTGTGTTATACCATGTGTATGTAACCGCAAGAGCGCTTCCTGATGTCCTTCCCCATGCTACAATATTTTGATTATCGAGTCCTTTTCGGTCAACCGATGTATCTGATCCTTGAACAAATGAAACTTTTCCTGGTGCCGCACTTGACCATGTTGAGAATGCATTTGCCGCAATAGTAGACAGATTTGAACCTACGGATGATGGCGCACTTGAAGGATTAAGGTGATAGGTAACTGACGAAGGTAATTTCCATCCAGCCGAAGGTACGACTGCTAACGAATCAGGATCGTTACAGGTTAATACCGGCGATGATGTCGGTTCTGGCTTTGGATTATGAACGAATACGCGTACCTTAAATTTTGGATTACCAGGAACATTGTACGTTCCGTTCTTTTCCGGAATATCGGCTTCTTGAGCGCTAACGACAAATACAAATACGAGTCCTAAAAAAAATGTGAGAAAAAATGAAATAAACCAAGAATATTTTTTACTCATACTAGATAAGTAAAAGTTTAATAAAACTGTTTTTATTTGTCAAGTGAACTAATTTGTCCTATTACAATAAGGCGTTTTAATGTTGTCCCTGGCGGCCAGCACGTCATTAAAGTAACGGTTGAAGTATTTTTCCCCGTATCCTCCAAATACTGCATTGCATTAGAATCAACCAGTTTTTTTTCCGTCACTTTATATATATATTTTTGATTTTTATAATAAAGATCGATCTCATCTCCCCTCTCCAACTTATGGAGAAGATAAAAAATGGAGTTATAGCGGTTTGCGATGTACCAGTCTTCCGAAGAATGGGCAAAAATAAAGGTATTTCCCACGTGTCCAGGCAATGCAGTTCCTTTTGCATGTGCAACCCCTTTTGTCAGGGCTATCTGATATATCTTTTCATTAAACGGATCGATGTTTTTCATCACTTTCGCATTTGCCTCGATTTTGGGAATCACGATCCCGAAATCCCTGTCAACCGGAACGATTTCCTTCATCTTCTTTTTGCTATCCGAAACAACAGACTTTGACTTATCACGCAATGCATATTTTAGTTCTTCAAGAAGAACAGGATAAAAGGTAAAAAAAAAGATGACGAATGCGGCACCAGTAAAGAGTAAACCGAGTCTGATTAAGAAGAGTGAAAAATTATCCTTGCGGCTGTTGGTTTCTTTTTTTAAAGACATAGTACAAGGTAGCACCGCCAACACCAAGAATCAAGATGATAACGAGAGTTCTTTTTTTGTGGTCTTTGACCGCATTTACCAATTTTTGAAGAGGTGATTGGGTAAGATTGATGACTTCCGGCTTTCCGCTTGGAGTTGCTTCACCCAATACGGTTCCTGCTCCTGTTCCCTCTTTTGCTTTTGCGCCAAGAACCGATCCTTGACCACCAGGAAGATTGACTCCCTGTACTGGGATTGCACCACCAGATTGTACTCCTGCAACGGTACCACCCGTGGTTGTCGTTGAAGTAATGGTCACAACACTGTCTCCAATCACTCCTGAACCGTTACCGAATGAGTCAAAAGCCCTTACTGCGTAATAATATGTTTTGTTACAATCCGGAAGTCCGTTTGTAACTTCTCCTTCAGTGTTTGAACCAATATTTACCACCGCTACACGATTTCCAGAGTCAAGTCCAAATGAAGTGCTTTCCGATCTGTAAACCTCAACCTTCACTGTCTTACCACCGTCATCCGAAGTTTTAAATTTAATTTTGTACGAACAGCTTAATTTTTCTTTGGAGTAATTTGAAGGAGTACCCGGTCCCGAAGTGTTGAAATCGACAGAGATCAATCCTTCATCTTCGCTTGTTGCGTTATCTGTACCGTTTGTTGCCGTTGCATAGAATTGATAGGATCCGTTCGTATTCATTACGCTTGAGGTAACCGGACAATTGTCAGTGTTTCCCCCTGCCGTAACTGCTATATCTGATCCGAACTGTAAAAACCCTCCGTCACCTGGCCCTTTTTTGAAGCATTTGACCGTAATTGGGGATGGGCTTTCTGTTAAGTCCAAAACAACAAAGGTAATATTAAAAGTGTTAAAATACGTTGGGCTTTTTGGCTGGGCAAGACGGATAGATAGATTGCTCGCTGCAGATGCAGGTTGTACCCCTACAAAAGCCAGTGCAAAAAATAGTGCGAAACCGACAAGTATTTTTGAAATCTTGCCCGATACTTTTTTGCGTATAAATAGTCCCATAGTTGCTAATAATACACCAAAAAGTGTCAAAATGCCAGCTATAATCATCCAAATCGTTTTTCCACCGGTTCCAGGCAAGCTTGTCGAAGCTCCAAGAACCTGTCCCTCTTCTTTTTTAACGATATCGACGCTCGTTGTGCTTTGTTGTTCTTTGTTGACATTTACTTTCGTTCCGACAAAGTTTGTCGAGACGAATCCTTCAGGCTGGGCTGCTGCCAGAACTCTTTCAGAAATCACGCTTGTACCTGATGCCCACGCCACATCTTTATACAGTCCGGAAATCTGATCACTTGAAATGGTTGCCGGGAAGGTAATGATGACTTCGTCGTCCGGATTAAGGTCACCTAGAGACCATGTTCCCGGTGAATGATAGCTAGGATCAGGAACAGAAAGCGGATTACCATTTAAGGTAACAGTCCATGTCCCGCCAAAGGTGAATCCTTTTGGCAACAGATCTTTTACCTTAACTCCCTTTACTTTGCCTGATAACGCTTTTATTTTCAAAGTGTAACGTACCGTGTCTCCTGGTGCTTTGTCACCAACAGCGTCATTTGATTTTGAAATTTGAAGCTCCGGATTAACAAACTGGTTACAAAGAGTAAGGTCAGTTGTCTCATCTGTTGCCACTCCTACACTTGTTGGAAGCTGGTTGTACTGTGATCCTTCCGGCAAATTCTTACAGGAAAATCGATTTTTTTCGGGGTCACCTGGAAACCATCCGGTGAATATATACCCGTCAACATTGTTTTCAAAAACGTCATAGGTACCCGTAACAAGTGTTTGGCCTGATCCCATGGCAGTAGCTGCTAAAACCGCGCTTTCTGTTCCCCATTTGAAATCTTCAGGATCTGTGCTGTCATACTTTCCATCTCCATTTGTGTCCGCAACTTTATGTACCCGAAGCATGCCAATATCACGGGCATTACATAACGTAATTTCGGTAGAATCACCTTTTGTGACTGTAATAGAAGCCGGTAATGTATGATATGCAGTAGCTTCAGGAAGATCTGTACAAGAATACTTCGCATCTAAACCACCCGGATACCATCCTACAAAGTGATAGTTGGTAACTGTATTTTCATTGACTGAATGTGAACCTGTATCAACGCCATCTACTGTTGATCCCATAATATTTGCGCCTGAATCATCAAGACTCCAAGTGAATGTACGCGGATTGGTAGTCTCAAATGTTCCATTACCATCTCCATCAACAAGCTTATTCACCTTTACTGATCCAACATCTCTTGTATTCACAAAAGTACAGGTAACATTTTCTCCTGCCTTTAACTTAATGACGGCGTTTCTGTTATTTGTGTTTACATCACTACCTCCAACACAGTTAATTGAATCAAGTGTCCAATCTTGAACATTTGGTTCTGTTACCGTGTATGTATCAGGATCAAGTTGCGAAGATGTCGTTGAATTTTGAGTATTTGTTCCGTCATCAATTAAAGTAAATTGGCCTAGATTACCGGTAAATCTGAATTCTTGCGAGTTGTCAGGCTGCGCATCTTTGACAATGGTTATAGAACCTTTCTTGGTATTAGTGATTGTACAAGTTGCAGAACCGCCATTCGGAATGGAAATCTCGCTACAATTATCGTATGTTGTTGAATAATCACCATTAGTATCTTCTGTAACCGTATATGTTCCTGCGTCAACTGTTAAATCATTCTCTCCTTCGTCTTCAAACGCCTGGGATTCACCACCATTTACGCTGAAAGAAAAATCAGAATAATTTGTGGTTGAATCATTTGTATCAACAATAACTTTCTTTACGATAAGCGTACCTTGTTGATCATCATTGGTAATCGTGCAGGTAACGTCGTCTCCAACCGAAAGAGTAATTTTACTACCATCCTGAGTACCTCCACCGGTACAAACCCAATCACTTGCTGAATAACCTGTTGGACCTCCTGATTCGCTTAACGAATATTCTACTCCAGCTGTGACCGCATGAGAAACCGTTGGCCCGCTTCCTGAAAATCCGCCCGTACCTGTTGCAGACAATGTCCATTCTGATGCATTTGCAGTACCACCGTTATCTTTTACTAATGACTTTACCAGAGTTAATTGAGGAGCAACGTCGTCATTTGTTACCGTACATGTTTTTTTCTCTCCAACTGCGATCTTTCCCGAACAATCTGTAGAAAACGAAGAATTATACCCTGTTAGTCCTATTTCACTGACGGAATATGATCCCGCATCCAAGGTAACAGTTGTCCCAGGTGATTCTTCACCACCAAATGGTGACGAACTTACATTGGTTCCTGTAACAATCATTGAAAAGTTACCGGCAACTGCTGTTCCACCATTGTCATTAACTACATGCTTAATAACAATTAGCTGCGGTTGAACATCCGAATTGGTGATTGTACATGATTTCACATCGCCAATATTAAGAGTTACGCTTCCTGTTGAAGGATTACACTCTCCGGAAATAACACCGGTATAGCCAGATGGTCCGCCTGATTCACTTACTATATATGTTCCTGCGTTAAATCCATTTTGTACTCCGCTTGTTACTGAAGTACTATTGACAAATAATGGAAAATCGGCAACTACTGCTTCCCCACCATAATCATTGTTTACAACTTTAGTAACGGTCAGTTTTGGCTGAATGTCGTTATTGGTGATCGTACAAGTAGCAGATCCTCCGTTTGGTATAACCAAATCACTACAGTTATCATATGTTGTTGAGTATCCAGTTACCGCAGGTTCAACAACAGAGTAGGTACCTGCGTCTACTGTTAGGTTATTTTGTCCATCTGCTTCAAATGCAACTGCCGAACCACCGTTCACTTTAAATGTAAAATCTTCTGATTTTAATGTTCCACCATTATCATTGACAACAACTTTCTTGACGATCAATGTTCCCTGCTGATCATCATTCATCACTGTACAGGTTTTTGTTTCACCAAGAGCGATAGTTCCGGAACAGTCTGTTGAATATGAATCACTGTATCCAGAAGGACCGGTTTCACTAACCGAATAGCTTCCGACTGAAGTTAATGTTTTATCCGTACCCGGACTTTCAGCTCCTGCAAATGAATTGCCACCAGATGCCGTAACGCTATTAATGGTCATGGTGAAATCGCTTGCAGATGCAGTACCACCATTATCTTTGACAACGTGTTTTATGACAATCAAGTGCGCAGCTTTATCGTTGTTGGTAATCGTGCAAGATTTATTGTCACCAGCAGCCAATGTAACATTACCGTTTGCATCACAATCACCAGAGATCACAGCTTGATAGCTACTATCACCTGTTTCAGAAACAACATGTGAAGCTATAGAAAATGTATTTGTTGCACCTGAAGTTACCGACTGGCCATCCACAAAAAGAGGAAAATCAGAAACTACCTTAGTCCCACCGTTATCATTTGTAACAACTTTTGTTACAGTTAATCTAGGTTTTCTTGTATTTGTTATGGTGCATGCTTTATTTTCTCCTGCTGCAAGGGAAATTGTACCATCAGATGCACAATTACCACTGATAACGGTCGTATAACTCGAAAGATCTGTCCCTGTACCGGCTGTTTCAGAAACAGTATGAGTTGAGGCTGTAACAACAACGGCACCTGTGGTTCCTCCATCAATAACATCAGTAGCATATGAAGTGCCATCAATTTTCAAATTGAATTTCCCCGTATCACTGCTTGGAATTACAACTTTATTAACGGTTAAAGTGGCATTTTTAGTATTAGTGAAAGTGCAAGTTACATTCTCTCCTGCAGAAAGGCCGATTGCATTTACAGAACTTCCGTCACTACAAACAGCAGAGGTCTGAACCCAACCAGAAGGAACGGTTTCAGTTACGGAATAAGTTCCGGCAACTAAATTATTAAATGTTTTCGTATTTGATAAAGTCGGATCTGAATCATCGTCTAGGCTAAAGTTTGATAAACCTGTTCCCGATGTTGTAAATGAAAAATCTTGTGGATCATTGGGAACTGCATCTTTAATTATTGTTATTGTCCCAGTTACCGGATTAATCGTAGTATCTTCTGAATCAGTATTATTGCTTTGGTTAGTATCAGTACTTACTGTCGTATCGAGAGTTACGGAAGCCGTATTAGTGATCGTTGTTTGATCAGTCGTTACCGTACCAACAATGGTAATTGTGGCATTTGCTCCATTGGTAAGTGAGCCAAGTTCACATTGAATACTAGGAGCAGTTGTGTCCGAACAGGATCCTTGACTCGGTGCTACCGAAGTAACAGAGTATCCAGCAGGTAAAGTATCATTCACAACGACGCCTGATGCTGTATCTGGTCCAGCATTATGAATAGAAAGCGTATAGGTTAATGTTCCTCCATTTGTGACTGGGTCAGGATTATCTGTTTTCACAATGGATAAATCTGAAAGTGCTTCATAACAACGCAAGTGATCTTTGTTAAAATTATTAGCATTTGCCGAGGTAGCAAAAAACTTTGTTGTACTAGTTGATATGCCACGACTGGTTAATTCAGAAGCCGGAATAGCCCAATCAACATAATAAACTCCGCCGCCTGCATTAGTCACTCTTGAATAAACAGACGATGGTCCTTCCCATAAAACATTATCAGCAGGATCATTTAACAAAGGTGAGAAATCAAGGATTCCACTAGCATCCGGAGCATGAACAGGGTTATCGTATAACTGTACTTTATTATCTTTTCCATTTAATGATCCTAAATATTGATATTGAGGAGATGATGTCTGAAACAAAACTACCCAGGCGTATTGATGTAAATCACTTGGTGTTCCTGGACTTCCATCAATTCTTTCCCGAAAATAATGATAGTTCGAATCTGATGCAAAGCCTACTGCTGGAGTACCAGTACTACCAGTTAAATCAGTCTCATCAGGACTTTCATCTCCAGTAGGATCAGTTACACAACTATTTGGAGTAGTCCAATTAGTTGGCCAAGAGAGTGAAACTTGAACATCGTTAGAACAATTATTATTACTATCACTTGACTCATCTATTTCATTATTGGGATCTACTTTACATTTATTGCCGCTTCCACTTCTTGGATTTTCTAATGTTCCGACTGATCCAGTAGGGGTAACTGTAAAAGAAAGATCAAAGTAGGCAGCTGTAGGAATAGTGACCGTTCCACTTGCTACACAACTGAGGTTATTCGAACTAATACTACAGTTTATTGTGCCAGTAATACTTGAAGGTGTATAGGACACAGACCCATAACTAGCCCCGCTATTAGGTAAATTGTCAGTAAAAATTACTTTACCATCGTTGAAAATTGCAGTTGCTGTTCCTTGATTTTGCACATGAATACTCCAGGTATATGTATTTCCTAAAATAACAGTTCCACTCACATTGTTAGTCTTAGTAACGGTAAGGTCTGGTTTTGAAGTATCCGTAAAGGTCACTGAAGCAACAACTGTTCCTGAGGCATCTTTCAATTCAACCAAATAATTTGGTCTGTAGTTTCCATCAAGTTGATAACTTGCGGTAAAGCTTCCATTTGCATCTGTCGTAATCGTTGTTTCAAAGCTGATTGCAGGTGGATCGGATGAAGTGATTTTCAAGGTGTACTCTGTATTTGGAGCAAATCCATAGCCGGTAATTACCGCTACATCTGTCGGTGAATAATCCGGTTTATTTGTAGTTAAACAACCGTTCAACGAATCTGCACGACATGAATAACTTTGAACAATAGTCGTATCAACATGACCATCTGTTTTTAATGAGGCTAATTTCTGTGTTGATGCTCCATCTAAAATCTGACCTATTGGTGTTGGGGTTGCTGTTACTGTAACTGTTGGAGTCGGAGTTGCTGTAGGTGTTGGAGTGGCTGTTGGAGTTGGGCTCAATTCTGTTCCGTGTTCTAACCAGTAATTTTCCGCATCCGAAAGATTAGAAAGATCATTCGTATCTTCAGGCTTATATTCTTCTACCAATTTTAGTTTTCCATCGTCAATTGCAAACTTCTGTGCGGTAATCCAATTCTGCGATTCTACTTTCACTTTCAATATTCCTCTTACTACAACATCCGGAATACAAGTACCATCAGCAGAACACGTACCTGCATAGAAATCCTTATTGAAATTGGTTTGTAAATCTTTATCGCTTGAACCTTTTATTGCTTCATTCTGTCCTTTGTCAGTCCTATATACCAAAACATAATCAATCGGCCCATCCGCATTTGCATCTTTATTATTGACTTTCAAAGTAAATGTATTGGTGTCTTTATTAAAATCAATCTCCGCTTTCAATGGTTCTGCCGCGAATACTTTTGTAGGAATAATTGACGCTAATGGAGAAAAAGATTGTATCAACAAGCTCAATGAAGAGAGTACCGATACGATTTTATGCGCCACCGAATTGGTATTCATGATTGTCTTTGCCGATTATATCAAACAAACTTGTCAAATGCAAGTATTTACTATTACTAAAAATGTATCAGATAGAAATTGTTTGTCAAGAGAAAATTAATATGAGCTGAAATTGCACTGAAGATATTCTTGTGGGCGCATCAGGACTTGAACCTGAGACCTTTACAATGTGAATGTAACGCTCTAGCCAACTGAGCTATGCGCCCAAATGAGTGATAACTCCCTATATATGTATCATTATAACCGATATCGTATTATCTTTCTAATTATAGACACTCCATGTAAAAGATATCGGTTAAAAGACTACAATTGCATACCTTAAAAACAATCCCGATTCAATCGGGACTGTCTTATATACCAGCTCTTGTTTTTCTCACCTCCATTCTTTACAATGGATCTTTATGAGCGTCGTCAGAAAAATCGTCGATTTTGTGATGGATATCCTGGAAACGGTCGTGTTTATCGGTTCCTTGTTTATCGTTATCTACTTATTCATCCTTACCCCAAATCAGGTAAAAGGAGCTTCAATGGAGCCTACTTTTTATTCCGGCGACTATATCCTTACCAGCAGGGTTACCTATAAAATGCGTTCTCCGCAGCGGGGAGATGTCGTTGTTTTCAAATCTCCCAAAAACCCAGATATCGAATATATTAAACGTATCATCGGATTAACGGGAGATAAAATACGCGTCGAAAACAGCAACGTGTTTGTCAACGATAAACTCATACAGGAAAATTATATCTCTGCCCGAACCAATCTTTGGGAAGGCGGATTCCTTAAAGAAGGAGCAACGCTCACCGTTCCTGACGGTGAAATATTCGTGATGGGAGACAACCGGCCCCGCTCTTCGGATTCCCGTGAATTTGGTCCTGTTCCTGTTGATAGTGTTATCGGTCAGGTATTTTTCCGCTATTTTCCTTCTGATAAGGTAGGGTCAATAACCAATCCTCTCAAAAATCAATTTACTCAGTAGATAAGTTTTGCGAGAACATCTTTCAATGCGGCCGATGTCTTTTCCAGGCTTCCTTTCATCTCTATAATCGCCTTTCCTTTAATACGGGTCTGTACCACTTTTATATCCATTTCCCTATTGTTCACTTTTATCTTTTCGATTGCCGTTTTCAGTTCCTCTTCTGTCAACCGTTTTCCTTTCGACTGTATTTCATACAGAACTTCCCTCACGAGCTCTTCCGTTTCCTGAACGGTGTAACTTTCCTTCAGTATTTTTTCGTACACTTCAAGGAGTTTTTTTGAATCCTTTATCCGTGAAATGATAAAAAGGTGGCTCAGCGAAACGAGCTTAGCATAATATCCGTCGACCACCATTTCAGGGAGATTTGCCAAGCGCAACAAGTGACAAATATATGAAGAAGTTTTTCCCAATGATTTTGCAATATCGACAATACGGACATTTCTTTCGTAGACAAGATGATACAAACGTTTTGATTTTGAAAAAATATCTTCCTCTTTTTTTAGCTGATCAATATATGATTGGAGGTCTTGATTCATGAAGAAATTGTATCACACTACCATCACGTACTTTTCCCCTTTTCTCTGAAAGAATTTTACGGTTCCTTTTTTGAGAGCCATGATCGTAAAATCCCGTCCAAGCATTGTTCCCTCACCGGGGTTTACTTTTGTCCCTCTTTGTCTGATGATGATGTTTCCGGGTTCAACCGATTGGCCTCCGTAGATTTTTACTCCGAGCCTTTTCGAACGTGAATCCCTGTTTCCCCGTACCGTTTTTTGCGCTTTTGTATGTGCCATACCTTGAAAATTTCTAATTACTAATTTCTAATTAACCTAAATAAATTTAGAACTTGTGATTTGTTTAGAAATTAGACTAATTCGGTCAACTAGGTCAATTAAATTTCATTATTTTAATTTTTGTCAATTGTGCCCTGAATCCTTTTACTTTTCGGTAGCGAACTTTTGCTTTAAATTTTGCGACTCTGATTTTTTCTCCTTTTTCTTGAGATAGTACCTGGGCTTTTACTTTTTTTTCCAATTCGGGAGTTCCCAGTTCTACCGTTCCGGATTCGCTGTCAAAAAAAGCCAACGTAGGAAGTTCGATAGAATCTTTTTCTTTTTTATCCAAACGGTCAACGACCAATTCATCATTTTCTTTGACTACAAATTGTTTTCCGCCTGACTTGACTACCGCAAATTTTGGCATAAGAATTATTATTATAACCGATATCGTATTAATTTTCCAATGAAAAATATCACCTTTAAAAGATATCGGTTAAAAGACGATAATTATTTACCTTCTAAATCCCGATTCAATCGGGACTGTTTTATATCGAAAAAAAACTGTAGTTCAAACTAATTTATAGGCGTCACAAATGAGGTGACTCTTCGAGAACCGGATTGGCGAGATATTCGCCAGAGGCTCAGAGAAGAGAAGGGATCATGAGTGACAGAATCTACAAATTACGGAATGAGCGCAAACCCTATCATAAGGGCAAGTACCGAGGAGCCCCCGTAGGAAATAAAGGGGAGCGCAATACCGGCGACAGGAAGCAAACCCATGTTCATGCTGATATTCACTATTACCTGAAAAACAAAATATGAGGTCAATCCGACAAGGTAAAGAAAATTTTTATTTCCTTCATCGGTCCGCTGGAAATAAAACTTAAGCATCCGTTTGCAAAGGAAATAGGTAATCGAAATAAAACAGATGATCACGAGGAGTCCGCCGAAAAAACCGAACTGCTCGATAAGCGAAGAAAACGCAAAATCAGTATGGTTTTCGGGAAGAAAGAGAAGGCGAGATTGTGTTCCGAGTCCGAGCCCCCTGCCTAAAAATTTACCCGATCCGACGGTAATCACCGCCTGAATCATGTTATACGCGGTTCCCTGGGTATCCACATGGGGATTGAGAAAGCTATATATGCGGACCTTTTGGTACGTTTTCAAAAAAAACCACCCGAACGGGATCACGGCGATAAAAGATCCGACAAGGTACAATAGGTATTTTTTTGGATATTCGGAAAACAACACCATGACGAAAAAAATACAGACATACACCAGGGCATTCCCCAAATCAGGCTGCTTGAAAATAATAAATGTTGGGATGAGGAAATAGAGAAAGCTTTTGAAAAATTTTTGCAGTTTGTTGCTATGGCTTTTTTTTGGAGTTAACAATTCGGATAGATAAAGAATAAAGAAAATCTTAAAAAATTCTGACGCCTGAAATTTGTAAAAATAAAAATCAATCCACCGCTTTGAACCCTTGACCTCAAGGCCGATAAAAAAAGTAATTATGAGAACTGCAACAAAAATCCAATAGATCAATCGTGCATTCAAACGGAAAAAATGAATGTGTATTCTTCTGAAAATAAAAAATGCTATAAACGCAAGAGCAAAATACACCAATTGGTTTATCAGGAGATTCTGCCTGATTCCATAGACGGTAAAAATTCCAAAAAAGGAAAGAAAAAGTGAAGGAATTAATAGTTGAATCATATCTCGATAGTAAGTTCTTTTCCTACACGGACTTCACGGGCCAATAATTTCTTTTTCAAAAATTCTGTATTGCCTTTGAATGCTTCGGGTACGGTTATCCTGATCGTATCCGTCGGTTTTAATCCGAGTTCTTTCCGTCTCCCTTGAGCCGTTCGCAACAATTCCCTCAATGCTCCTTCCTTTTCCAATTCTTCCTTTGTCACTTTCACTTCTTTCTTAGGATATCTTGTTGTTTTATTTACGACAATATTTTTAATATTCAGTTCCTTCAAAACAATATCCCATACTTCATCGGGGACAGAGGCAACTTTTTCATCAACGGCAACCTCAAGAACCGCCATGGGAATCCTCACTTTCGTATTCTGGTTTTTTCTTTCCGCATGACCCGCTTCAACAACCTTTCTCGCCAAACGCATTTCCTCCTCAAGAACCAAGTCCGCTGATTTTTTATCTGCTACCGGCCAAAATGAAAGATGCACGGACTCGCCACTTGTTAGGTTAGTATACATTTCTTCCGAAACGAACGGCATAAACGGTGAAAGAATGATAGAGAGATTTGTTAAAATATAATAAAGCGTTTGATAAAAAACTTTTTTATCATTTTTATCCTCAGAATTGATCCAAACCCTGTCCCTGCTCCTGCGAATATACCAAGTCGAAAGATCGCTTACAAACTGTTCTACTTGGAACGCCGCATCTTTTGCGCTGTATTCTCTCATTGATTTTTCAACGGATAAAACTAAGTTTGTGAATTTGCTCAGTATCCATTTATCCAGAGTATTTTTTACCCCTTTAACTTCCAATTTCAAATGTTCAACTTCAAATTTATCTAAATTTGTGTACTCGACAAAAAACTTGTAGATATTCCAGAGCATCAAATAAAACTGCCGCCTGACCTCATCCGCCTTCTTGTATCCGAAAAGCATATTGTCTGCGGGGTTTTGGCGTGCGAACATCCATCGCATCACGTCAACACCGATCTTGTCTGCGCCTTCATTAAACTCAATCGCATTTCCCCAGCTTTTATGCATCGGCCTTCCGTCTTCTCCGAGAAGCGTTCCGAATCCCAATACCCGTTTGAAAGGATTCGTGTTCTCGAGTACCGTTGACTCCGCAATCATCGCATAAAACCAGTTTTTGAACTGACCGGGAAACGACTCGGTAATAAAATCGGGAGGAAACCATTTCTTCCATTCCGACTTGTTTTTCAAATAGAGCGGTTCGCCCTGATTGTTTTCTGCAATCGTTGAATACGGCACGATCCCTGCGTCAAGCCATGGATTTCCAACATCATCAATACGGTTTACTTCTTCACCGCACTTCGAACATGTGATTGCCACTTCATCAATGAATGGCTTATGCGGAGTATGTCCCTCAAATTCATCCCAACCTTTTACTGATTTTTTCTTCAGTTCTTCTTTGGAACCGATGACCTCGAATGTACTGCATTTTTTGCATTCGTAAATCGGAAGCGCGAGACCCCAGTATCTGTTTTTTTTGCTGATGAGCCAGTCGTGCATATTTTTCAACCAGTCAAGTTCGCGGTCAAGACCGAATTCCGGCATCCATGTTATTTTTTTTGCGACTCCTATCATCATATTCCGGAGAGTTTGCTTTGTTTTGGAAGAAGGCTTATCCATGGAAATGTACCACTCATCCGCAACTTTCCACACGAGCTCTGTCTTGCATCTCCAACAGGCAGGATACCGGTGTTTGTAGTTATGAATCCTGTATGCCCATCCTTTTTCCTTAAGATAATCCAAAACGAGACGGGGATTTTTCTTGGCATTTTTTCCGGACAGGAAACCGAGTCCTTCCAGATAATCGGCGTTATCCGCAATGACGGGGATCATCGGCAACCCAAGTTTTTTTCCAAGTTTAAAATCCTCTACACCCGCAGAAACCGCAGTATGCACGAGACCCGTACCTTCGGTAACGGCAATCGGAAGAATCGTCGAGTCGGTAGGAATAACCGTGTGAAATTTTTTGTTTTCCTTCGCAACTTTTGAAACTTTCTCTAAATCGTCGAATGGTCCTTTGTATTTTGATCCGATCAGTTCTTTTCCTTTTACCGTTTTTACGATCTTTACGAAATCTTTTTCAAAGATCGTCTGCGCCAATTCTTTTGCAACCCAGTATTGTTTTTTATCCCCCGCCAAAACCAAAACATAATCAAATGTCTGATCGACGGCAACCGCGATATTTGCCGGTATAGTCCATGGAGTTGTGGTCCAAACTAATAGATATTCATTGGTTCTTTCTTCAAGCGGTAACCGGAAATAAACGGACTCATGAACGATTTCCTTATAATCTTCGGTAAGCATCTCGTGTTGGGAAATCGCCGTTTCGCATCGTGGACACCACGGAACCGACTCGTGTCCTTTATAAATCCATCCGTGATCAAAACAGGTCTTCAAAAAATACCAGATCATGTAGTTATTCTCGTCGCTCATCGTGAAATACGAATGATCCCAGTCGGCAAAATATCCGAGCCGTTTTGACTGTTCGGTTTGAACTCCCGAAAATTTCATGACCCGATCTTTGCAGAGCTGGACAAATTGTGCGATTGATGCTTTTTTGTTTCCGGGCACAAGGTTTTCGATATCTTTTTTTGTTTTTAAACCAAGTTCCTTTTCCACCTCAACCTCAACCCACAATCCCTGGCAATCGAATCCGTTTTGAAAACGCTGCCGGTATCCGAGAAGGTTAAAAAATTTAGGCCAAAGGTCTTTATAGCTTCTTCCCCATGCGTGATGCACTCCCATCGGATTGTTTGCGGTGATCGGTCCATCCAAGAAGGAAAAATATTTTTCGGATTTGTTATTCTTACTGCGATACTTTTTATCGATCCCTTTTCCATACCAGTGTTTCAACCATTTTTTTTCCATTTCGGGAAAGTCAATATTGTTATCGACTGTTTTAAACATATCTAAATATTATAATATAAACAGTATATTCTACAATACTGGAAATTATTGATACTATAAGCTATACTACTTTTTACATGGTTGAACGGAAATCCCATAGAATTAAAACAACAGTAAGACAATTATCTAATGCTATTACTGGTAATATGTTTGTGAAATTTCAATTTCACGAATTATATCTCCTTAATAATGATCCGAAAATAGATGCAGGTAGTATTGCTAAACTATACAATGAAATTCTTCACAAAGAACTTGGAAAAATGTATGCAATAGGACACCTTATTCATTATCGTTCTCCTTAAAAAAAATTGGTTTTATTTCTTTCTTAAAAACGCCGGAATGTCAAATTCATTTTGGTCGTCAAAAAATTCTTCGGTGTCTTCCAGAAGTTCATCTTCTTCCTTTCCTTTCATTTCCACTTCTGTTGGAGGTTTTTCTTCGTTTTTCGCTGCCTCTTCATGTGAAACCTTGCTGAAACGGAAAAGTTTTAACCTGCTTTCATCGAACTTTGTGGCAATAAGCGTAATCTTGATTGTATCCATCATCCGTTCGTCGATCACTGCGCCAAAAATAATGTCGGCGTCCGGATCCACGCTTTTTGCAATGATCGACGCTGCTTCATCAATCTCCGACATCGTAAGATCTGGTCCTCCGACAACATTAAACAACACACCTTTTGCTCCCTCGATCGACACGTCAAGAAGTTGGGATGATACCGCCTGTTTGATTGCGACCAATGCCCGTTTGTCACCGCTTCCAATACCCATTCCCATCAATGCGGTTCCCGCGTTACTCATCACTGTTTTCACATCGGCAAAATCAACATTAATGAGTCCCGGGGTCGTAATGAGTTCTGCAATTCCTTTTACCCCTTGATGAAGAACCGAGTCTATTTTTTTAAATGCATCAAGAATCGGAGTCTTTTTGTCGATAATCGTCAATATTTTTTGGTTAGGTACTATTATCAGTGTGTCCACTTTTTCTTTTAACTTTAGTGCGCCATCATCAGCGGTAAGCTTCCGTTTTGTACCTTCAAAGTCAAACGGTTTTGTAACAACGGCAACAGTCAATGCCCCTGTTTCTTTAGCGACTTCCGCAATAATTGGCGCAGCGCCCGTTCCCGTTCCACCGCCTTCACCGCAGGTAATAAACACCATGTCGGCGCCGCTTATTTCCTCTTTTAGTCGCTCCCTCGATTCTTCTGCAGCCTGTCTTCCGGTTTCCGGGTCGCCACCTGAACCCAATCCTTTTGTCAAATTTTCACCTATCTGAATTTTTACCGTTGCCTTGTTGTGAAGAAGCGCCTGGGCATCCGTATTGACCGCGACAAACTCAACTCCGCTGATTCCTCCCTCCGCGATCATTGAAGAAAGTGCGTTTCCACCGCCTCCTCCGATACCGATCACTTTTATTCGTGCTGCTTGTCCGGCCCGAGGTTTAATTAACATAGGTTATTAGGGTATAAACTGTTTGAAAAAATCTTTTAATTTTCCTACAGAGTTTCCTATAGAAAAATCCTTCAGTATCCTATTAAAATTTTTAAAACCCGCTTCACCTGCCATTATATTTTTTCTTGCATATAAAATCAATCCGATGGTGGTTGCAAACTGCGGGTCAAGAACTTCGTCAACGAGTCCGGTTACTTTTTCGGGTATTCCCAACCGGATGGGAAGTCCGATAACCCGTTTTCCCGTTTCAAGCATCCCGACGGTAAGTCCGCCGCCACCGGTAGCAACGAGTCCCGACGGGATCGATTGGCCAAACCCGCTTTTTTCAATTTCTTCGAATACGAGTTTGAATATTTCTTCGAGACGGGGAGCGATAATCCCATCAACCAACGTCTTCAACGATACTTCGGTAATATTTTCTGGCAGATGAAGTTCATTAAGATCTACTTGCGGCGCTTTTTTTTTGGGACTCCCCGACTGGCTATATAAATTTTTACTTAAATACAGTTTTATTTTTTCGGCAGAATCAAGGGAAACACGAAGTCCAACCGCAATATCATTGGTAATGTGCCGTGCACCAATCGGAATCGACGAAGAATACGAAAGTGCTCCTTCGACATAAATACAGAGATCGATTTTGCCTCCTCCCATATCGACCATTACGACTCCTAGTTCTTTTTCCGTACTGGTAAGAACCGCTTCAGACGATGCCAATCCCGAAAATACGTACCCTTCATTTTCTATTCCCAAATCATTGAGACACCGTTCGATATTTTTCAAATTTGTCTGGGATGCGGTGATGATATGTGTTTCGACTTCGAGCCGGACACCGCTCATGCCAACGGGGTTTCGTATCCCCGATTGTCCATCCACGATGTAGTCTCGGGGAGAAACCTCTATAATCTGTCTTGTAGTGGAAAGCGATATTGCCCGTGCTGCCTCAACGACGCGTTCGACATCATCTTCCCCAATTTCCGAATGAGGATTTGAAACCGCGACGATGCCGTGAGAGTTAAGCGAAGATATATGAGGACCACCTACTGAAACCAATGCGCTATTGATTTTATGACCTGCCATGCGTTCCGCTTTCTCCACGCTTTCTTCAACCGCAGAGGTTACTTCTTTGATATCTACAATCAATCCTTTTTTTACTCCACGGGAAGGAGTGGTGTTAAATCCAATGATCTTTATTTCCCCTCCGTCAGGAGATTCGACCCCAACTACCGTCGCTATCTTTGAACTTCCAATATCAATTCCACAAATGAGTTTATCTGCCATACATTATCAAACATGAAACGTAAAACATGAAACACAAAAATTTTCCTAATTCTATTTTATGTTTTATGCTTTATGTTTCAAAATCTTATTATGGGTTTTTCGTACCGTAAGTCAAGACTCTTGAAATCTTTTCCCTCAATCTTAAACTGCCGAATAATTTGCTCTAATTCATAATCCTGTGTTTCTTTATTTTTTTCTGTCGTAAACAGCACATTTTTATCGCCTATGCTAAATAGTAACATATCAAGTCCGGTAATATCAACGGTATCAGTCCGTAGTCCCAACTCACCGAGTTTCTTCAAAAAATGCAATGAAGTGAGTATATCGATGTATTTAATATCGTCGCCCGAACCGTAGATCGAATAGTTCAATTTTTGATAGTATCTGATCAGAGGAAACACCCCTTTTTGGTCCCTTGCTTTTTGCACTATTTTCCCGTCTGCCGAAAGATATGCATATCCCTCGCTCATCTCCAGTTCTGCAATAATAGATTGACTTTCGACAGTAAGTATGAGGGAATCCGGAAAATTTTTCTGTATCAAAACGGAGCGGATTTGAGGATTCTCCATCAATAAGGATTTTTCCAAATCTTTTTCCGAAACAAAAAACAAGTTCTTTTTATAATAGGAACTCAAACCGTGAAGGGGAACCATACCGGCATATCCCTGAATGATAATTTTTTGTATTTTTACATACGAATTAAGTCCCCATAGCCCAAGAAAAAAAAGGGCCGAGAAAACAAAAAGAAACAATAAGGACTTAATTGTGTAAGGCGATTTCCTTGAGGATGAGGTCTGCTGCATTTCTTTTATATAGATGTTGTAATGATGTAAAATTTTTTTCGTATCGGTCAAGATTTTCAATCATGTTTTCGATCCGGGAAAAAAGATGCACCGTTGTATCAGATTGATGGAATATTTCTCCGATCCCGTACTTTTCAAAAATCTCGGCATGCCGGTGTTGTTCGTTATATGCCGCCCACGGAAGCGGAATAAATAAAGCGGGTTTCTTCAGCACCAAAAGTTCAAAAAACGTATTCGCTCCTGCCCTTCCTATCACAAGATCAGTCACTGAATAAACATATCCAACTTCATTCTCAAAAAAATGTTTCCGGGGGTAATAATATTTCCTAAGGTCGGCGGGGAGTGTTTTTTTCAATAGCCGTGCTTTTTCATAATCTTCATATTCCTTTGTATCTCCTATTTGATGGATAACAATATATTTTTTGAGAAGCTTTGGCAAAAGAGAAAAAATATGAATGTTAAGACTATGGGAACCAAGAGACCCGCCGGTTACATACAAAACCGGGCGGTCTTTCGTAATAACAAACGGTTTCTTTATTATTTTCAATATTGAATCCCGTACAGGATTCCCGACAACCTTCACTTTACGCTCATCAAAATATTCTTTTGATTCTTCAAACGCAACAAATATTTTTTTTGCAAACATGCCGATTATCCTGTTTGCAAGACCGGGGTGAATCGTCTGTTCGTGAGTGTACACCGGAATACGGAAACAGTACGCCCAGAAAACCATGGGAAGCGCAATATATCCTCCAAATGAAAAAACAAGATCAGGCCGTTCCTTCTGCATGATTCCGAAAGCATTCAGGAAACCCAAGGGAATATGCAGCGCACTTATTATCGTTTTTGCGTTGAATACTCTCGTGAGTCTTCCCGTTTCAAGATGAATGAACTGGATATTCCGTTTGATTATCTCTTTATATTCGAGAGAAAGTGTTTTTTCTGCTTCGGATTGGTATTTTCTTCCGACAAAAATAATTGAAACTGAAGTTTTGTATTTTTTTTGCAAGGCCGCAATCAAGGATACTGCAGGCGTAAAATGCCCTCCCGTAATTAAAAGCTTCATACCTCATTATACTTTACGAAAAGCCTTTTTCGCAATTGACACAGATGCTGCAGGGACCGACCATCGCCGGTTTCTGATGGCAAAGATTGCATTCACCTTCATGATAATCCCATTTTTTTTCTGATTCCTGCCGGATGTATCTGAATAAACTGGAAAAGGATGAAAATAATCCCACTACATCTTTCACTCTATCCAATCCTAATATTTTTTCTATTTCGGATAACGTGCTTTCCGTTCCGGGACATCCTCCTCCGAATTTAATATATGTCATATTTTTCTCTTTCATGTATCTCAATACGCTCGTAAGATATCCATTGATAACCATTTTTTCGGTAATGATCTGGTTTTCCATTGCTTGAATGGTCTGATCGTATGGGTTCACCATTTGTTTCTTTCTCCCGGCAAAAGTCTCTCTCATTTCTTTCAGTACTTCATCCAAATAATAAGAATGCCCGTGAACATTTCTGTACACCATTCCGTTATTTTTCCATTGTCTCCCAAAAAAATCTTCGACGGAATCTAACAGTGCGGGAGACGTCAAGAAACCGGTAATTCTTTTTTCCTCATCGGGAACCGCATTCAACTCGGTAAAATATGGAGCGATTTCTGCCAACCAAGGATTATTATCTTCGTGAATACTTACCGCTACGTTATTTATTTCCTTTCCATCAAAATAGAGAAAATACAATTGACCTTCCTTGTACGGTCTTAAAAGAAACGGCAGATGGGAAGATTCAACGGATGAAAGGGGAGTTTTATCAAATAATTTTTTGCCTGTAGGACTGTATAATGCAACTAATCTGTTCGGATGCTCTTTGGCCAATTGAATCGCAGACAAAGCACCTTCATACATTAATCCATTCCGCTCCGCCGGATCAATCTGATATTTTAAATTGAAAATTTCCCTCCGTGACGGATGCGTAAAAACATTCCCGTCTTCTCCTATGTGATACCGATAGAGAATTGAGACTGCCTCATCCAGAGCCAAATGGTTTATGTAACTTTCCCGCTGCTGGGTATATTCCAATACCCTGTCATGAGAAGATAATTGCTGAAGACGCCTCGCCTCTGACCGGTGGTCAACACCAAATTGATCAAAATAGTTTATAGGTGAATGAATTTCCATGCTCGGGATATAAATCGTTTGGTCGGTCTTCGGACTTAACCAAGTCAGACTTGGCTTACCGCTGCGGCACAGTCACGGATTTACACCGTGTTCCCTAATTGAATTTGTCTTCTCCCCCGCCGTTGGCGGGGAATGACAAAAACCAAACAATGTTAAACGTACCTACGATACTCTTTTTGATTTTAGAAATCAAGAGGATTTCATACAACTTTCTTAATTTTTTTTTCTATATTCATGAGAATTCCGACAAGCGCAAAGGAAATAAGAAGATTTGAACCTCCGTAGGAAATAAACGGCAAAGGAACTCCCGTCAATGGAAGTACGTTTACCACGCCAGCAAGATTGATAAGAATCTGCAGGTTAAAAAAAGCAAATACCCCTCCTGCTAATAACTTGCTGAAGCGGTCCGGCGCACTTGTAATGATCTTGAATACTTTGTAGATGAAAATGAAATAGAGAACAAGAATAATCACCCCTCCGATAAAACCGAATTCTTCTCCGATAATCGCAAAAATAGAATCCGTATGCGCCTCGGGAAGAAATAAGTATTTTTGCCGGGACGACCCAAATCCTTGACCGAACAACCCACCGTTAGTGAGCGAAATAAGGATTTGATTAATGTGATAAGTAATACCTAAGGGATCCCGCGTCGGATCGAAAAAAGCAAGCAATCGGTTAAACCGGTAAGGAGAAAGTTTTACGAGAACATAAAAACCTCCTATCGCAGCCGGAATCAGCGCCAACAGATGGAAAATATTCATCCCTGCCAAATAGTAAATAATGACGCTTAGACCAAAAACGATGGTCGCCGTTCCCATATCGGGTTGCAAAATAATGAGACTTATCAAAACTCCTACAAGAATCAAAAAGGAAAAAAAACGTTTTCTCTCTTTATGAATAAACCATGAAGCGAGGTAAATAATGACACTGAATTTTGCAAGTTCGGTAGGCTGTACGTTGAAAAAACCAAAATCAAGCCAGCGGCGAGCTCCACCAGCTTTATACCCAATCCCCGGAAGAAGTACCGCGATAAGGAAAAAAATGGTGATAAGCATTGCCAGAAAGGAAAAATAATACAGCCTATGGTAATCGAAAAGGGAAAAGAACATCATAATTCCGATACCCAGTACGAACCAAATCATTTGAAGTTTGAGATAATGAAAGCTGTCACCCGACTCGCTGAATCCTTTAACCGATGAAGCTTCAAAAATAAATACTAAACCAATCAGAGACAACACAATGGGAAGGGTCATTAAATGCACAAAGAATTTATTACGGAAAAATAGTCGTTTCATCACAAATGTTAAAATTCAAATCCTAATATCTCAATCTTTAATGAATGCACGCTTCGCAATTCAAAAAATTCATGATTCAGAGTTTAGAATTTCTCTCACTATCTTGTTAAATATTTCCCCTCTATGGAATTCGTTGTTAAACATTGCAAACGAGGTGGCCGAGGGAGAAAAAAGAACATATGTTTTTTTTGGACCATTTGCTTTCGCAAGTTCATAGGCTTTTTTAACCGCCATTTCCAAATCATCATATACTTCCGAAATTTTATGGGCAAACCGTTTTTCCAGAAGCGGCAGTATCTCGTCGGTAAATGATCCCTTCAAAAGAACAATATGCTTTACTATCTCCAATACGTCAAAGAGCGTTTCAAATGGAAGCCGTTTCGAATTTCCACCGAGCAGCAAAACAATAGAATCTACGCCGAATGCCTCAATCGCTTTTATCGTAGCGATGGGTGTAGTTGAGGTCGTATCGTTAACAAAAATAACATGATCTTTTTCTCCGACAATCTCCTGACGGTACGGCAATCCCTTAAACCCTGAAATCGATTCGATTGCCTTTTTCTCATTCACACCGGCTATCCGTGAAACACTTAGTGCGGCTGCTGCATTTTCTTTATTGTGTTCGCCTTTCAAGTACTTGAATTCATACGGAAAATCCAGGGCTTGAAAATAGGTTATTTTGCTTCTTATTTGATCTTTTTGAATGATTGCTTCAAGTTGTCTATTTGCCACCAAATGATCTTTTTGTGTTTGATAGAGATATACGGCTTTTTTATCCCAAAGATACTCGTCCATCTTGGAATAGAAATTGAGATGATCAGGATACATGTTCGTAAAAACTCCAATATGGGGACTTATTTTTTTGCGGTGAAATCCGGATAGAGGCCATGAAGGCAATTCCATCACAATCCAGTCTTTTGATTCCGCTGCCTTTAAAAGCGCGATCGTTGATACCCCGGGAATGCTTCCCGACAGATGTACCGAATAACCGTTTTCTTTAAGGAGAGTATAAATCATGTATGTAGTGGTAGATTTTCCGCGGGTTCCGGTAACGCCAATAATTTTTGCGGGACAGTGTTCCGCAAAAAAAGACAGCTCCATTTCGACGGGAATTCCTTGTTTTTCAGCTTCAACGATTTCCGGAAGACTCCATGATACGACTGGCCCTTTAAAAATGACATCTGCCTGAAGAAAATCTTCAAGAATATGTCCGCCCAAATGGAAATTGATTTGAAGATTTGCCAATTGATTGATGGAGAATTCAAGTGCTTTCTCATCTTTTTTATCGGTAACGGTCACTATTGCGCCAAGATCTACGAAAAACTTTGCGACACCTGCTCCACCACCTTGCAATCCAAGCCCAACCACCAAAACTTTTTTTCCGGAGTATTTACTCTTGAGCGATTCAATAATGCTACCCATACATTCATTTTATCATTCCTTTTTCTTATTTCATAAAGGCAATCATGAGACCGAATAATGCAAGAATCATTGAGATAAGCCATAAACGCATCACAATCTTTGGTTCTTCCCAGCCTCTAAGCTGCAGCCATAAATGAAGAGGTGCAACCGGTAGGATCTTTTTCTTCAGGAAACGCTTTCCCAAAAGTTGAATTAAGGACGTCGTAATTTCAGCCAAGAATACTCCTCCGATTATCGGCAATGAAAATGCCTTCCCAAGGACAAGTCCAATAACCGCGAATGTCGCCCCAAATGACAACGCGCCCGTGTCACCAAGTATGATACGCGCGGGATAAATATTAAAATACAAAAACGCTATCAGTCCTCCAAGCCATGCTGCGATAAAGAGAGAAGTCGGCGCATCGAGAATAGATCTTGAAACCGCCCAAAAACTAGCTAATGTAAATATCAAAATACCACTCGCCAATCCGTCAAGTCCATCGGTAACATTTACCGCATTTGCAAACGCAACAATCACAAATGCCGAAAAAAGGATATAAAAATATGACAGGTTGAATACGCCCAGGAAAGGAATATGAATGAACTGAATTTTCAAGTCATTGAATAACCAGAACGATACAATGGTTGCTAAAACAATCTCAATGATAAGCTTATGGCGGATGCGAAGACCAAAAAAACCGCCATTCCGCTTCCAGAAAAAAATCTTGCTCAGATCATCCATAAGGCCTAAAATTCCGAACGAGATAAAGGTAAATAGGATGATCTTTATTTCCGCCATCAACGAAGGAAAGTTCGTTAAAATCTTCTTTTTGAGGAAAAAGTACATCGTGAGAAAAAGAGCAAAAACAACTACCGTTGTCAATAAAACGAGGATTCCTCCACCGACCGGGGTACCACTTTTATGCCGGTGAAATCTATCAAAAATCGGGGTTGGTTTATTAAACGCATCGGTTGTTTTTTGCGCTGCGCGTTGAAGCTTTGACTTATATAAAAAGTTAATAAAAGGCACTATGAGAACGAAATTCAGTAAAAAAGACACGAAAACAGCAAATAAATATGTTGCCATATCAATACAATTATACTAAAAATTCAAATGAATAAGACCGAAGAGATGGGGTAAGAATATCACGCATGCAATGATAAATGATCCGATGGAAAATACGAGCATCGCTGCGGCGGATACATCTTTTGCGATTTTTACCTGTTCCTGCCAGTCTTTATGGATTGCATCGATCGCTTCTTCGATTGCGGTATTGATGACTTCAATCACGAGGCCGACGGTAATCAATATTCCGATCACCAAAAATTCTTCGTAGGTAATCTGAAAATACCACCCTCCGACGATCGACAATAACGAAAGAAAAAGTTGAATTTTAAAATTTCTTTGTGTTTTGAAAACCCACACAAGACCGGCTGTTGCATTTTTAAAAGAGAGTGCGTGCTCTTTCATACTATTATTTTGAGTAAAACATCTGCTAATTTTCTTGAACTATGCCGTAAAATGCTCCGGACGAGCGGATCAACAAACGTATCTTTTTCGCTTTTTTCAAACTTGGTTGTATCGACTACGTCTCCTATGACAACCTTGCCTTCATATTGTGAAGAGCTCAGATCATTTTTGACAACATGTTCCCTTTCTCTCTCATACCATCCGATAATATCTTTTGGAATCTGTCCGTCATTGACGATCACATAATCCGGTGCTTTTCCGAAATAGGTAGATATGTCTTTCAGATGGTCTGCTGCAGTATAATTTGTTGTTTGTCCGGACTTGGTCATTAAGTTAAGTATATAAATCACTTTTGCTTTTGTTTTCATGAGTGCTTCTTTAATTCCATCTACAAGAAGAACAGGAATAATACTTGCATAGAGATCTCCTGGCCCCATAATAACGTAGTCCGATTCAAGGATTCGGGCAATAGCTTGGGGATTCGCAATGACCCGTGGATCCAGAAACGCTCTTTTTACCCTGGATTTTTCGTGGTAATTCTTATCAATATTTCCTTCTCCTTTCACCACCGCACCACTTTGATATTCAACCGCCAGATGCGTATTGTCAAAAGTAACCGGGATTACCGTACCTTTGGTTTTCAGAACATAACTTGCGGACTTTATTACTTCCTCATAGTTTGAAGATACTTTTTCCAGCGCAGACAAAAAAAGATTGCCGAAGTTATGACCACCAAGATCACCTGTTTGAAACCTGTACAAAAAAAGTTTTCTCCAAAGAAGTGGCGCATCTGATAAAGCCAGAAGCGCCTGGCGTAAATCTCCAGGAGGAAGTACGCCCAATTGATCCCTCAGTCTTCCGGTGGATCCTCCTGAATCCATCATGGAAACGATAACCCCAAGATCAAGACGGTGTTTTTTCAGTCCAGATAAAACAACAAATGTTCCTGTTCCACCACCAATTACGGTAATTTTTTTCATGTTTGATTTTCAGATAATACACCATCGAATAGAAAAAGTTTGTCGTTTATGTCTTCTTTCACTACTTCTCCTGGTCCGACAAATGTATTTTTTCCTATTTTTACTCCCGGTAAAAGAGTAGCGTTTACTCCTATTTTTGAATTTTTTCCAACAACTGCTCCAAATTTTTGCAACTTGGAGTCTGCTTTTTTTTCTTCCGTTTTTGACAAAATTGTCTTCCCGTCAAATCTGAAATTTGCCGTTACCCCTCCTGAACCCATCAAAACCCCCATATCGAGAACGGAGTCTCCTACATAATTTCGGTGCAGCATCACTTTTTCGCCAATATAAGACCTTGCCACTTCTGAACCCCCCCCAATCAATGCGTCATTTCCAATATGGCCTTCTCTTACCAACGTATGATCTCCTATGATTACATTATCCCCTATATACGCTGGCCCGACAATTTTTGTAAAATCTCCGATCTTCACATTGCTTCCAATATGGACCGGTCCGACAACCAAAGCATGTTTTGAAATGACCGTATTCGATCCGACGGTTTCTTTTTTTATTCTTTGCAGGAAATGTCTCATCATTGGCAAAACATGCCAAGGATATTTCAATGTATACCAATAATCGTTGTATCTGACATAATCGGTTTTTGGGTAGGTCTGAATATAGGTATTGATTGCTTTTTCATACAAGTCATCTGACGATGTCGTAGTTTTCTCTACAATTTCGATAAATCTCGAGAAATCCGAAAAATAATCCACCACAAGTTTTGTGATGTTTGAAGGAATGTTTTCCGGAGTCGGTTTTTCCACAAATTCTTTTACTTTATCGCCCTCAAAGGCTGCATACGCGCCAGGAAAGTATTCCTTCAGTTCCTTTGCCACAAACATAAAGTCATTTTTCTGACTTATTTTTTTTATCAACTCTTCAATTATTTTAAAATCAAAAATATCAACGGCATTCAGCACTAACGTTTCACCCTTGATTACTTCTTTACAGTCGATCACCGCCTTTCCCATATTTGACTGGGAAGGATCCGATATGACCACTGTTTGGATTTTTGCCGGTGAAGCTTGTCTTATGAGTGCGTCATTGAAAGAGTTGGTGACAACAAAAATATTTTCTGCATAATTGCTTATTTCCCCGATAAGATGAATCACAAGCGGTTTTTGCAGAAATGAAAATGAATTTTTATCCGAAAGCGGCCAAAAACGCGTGCCGTCACCTCCGCCAAGAATAAGAATGTTTTTGATTTTCATATATATATTTTACATCTTTTTAATCTCTCCGCCTAATGCTCTCGTTTTCTTCACAAAGTCTTCGTACCCTCTTTCCAGAATCGACGCCCCATTGATCACCGATTCCCCTTCGGCAGAGAATGCAGCAATAACAAGTGTCGCTCCTGCTCTTAAATCCGCAATGTTCAGGACTCCCCCATGTAATTTCTGAGGTCCTTTGATACGAATCGCTTGGTTGTATTTTTTTGAAGGATCGAAGTTAAAAAAGAAATATTCCATCGGATTTTCCACGGGTGTTTTCACAAAATCAATCTCCGCTCCCAGTTTCCGGAGTTCTTCGACATAGGAAAAGCGGTTTTCAAATACGCGTTCATGGATGATTGACTCTCCCTTCGCTTGGGTCATAAGTACAGCCCAGTTAGGCTGCCAATCGGTCATAAATCCGGGATGGGGTTTTGTTTCAATATCGTGACACACCAGTTCACCCGAATAATAAAACCTTAATTTGTTATTTTTCAACTCCTGAAAAACCCCTCCAGCTTTTTGAACGCACTGAATAAAGGTTTGGATAAGTTGTTTCTGAATTCCGTCAACCACTATATCCCCTTTTGTGGCAAGGGCGAGTGTTGCGTAGGTAACCGCTTCGTTACGATCAGGAATAATCGTAAATGGTTCATTCTGATGAAGAGTCTGAATTGGAGCAATGGTGATTTTTGTCCCTTCTCTTTTTATTGCTGCTCCGGAACCATTCAGAAACCGTATAAGTTCATCAATCTCGGGTTCCAATGCGGTATTTTCCAATGTAATTGCATCCCTTCCTAATAACGCAATAAGGATCAATAGCTCTGTTCCCGTATGGGAAGGTTTAGAAAAATGATAGGATCCTGACGGTTTTCTGTTCATAACCGCGTGATAATATCCTGTCCCTGAATCGTAATCGACCCCTATCCCGATTGCCTTCATACCTTCAATGATCCGGTCAATCGGCCTTGCGCCGATACGGCATCCGCCGGGATTGGGAACATAGCATTCTTTGAATTTAGAAAGAAGAGGTGCAAAAAGCATGAAAGAAACGCGCATTTTTGAGCCGTGAAGGAAATCGACTTTGTTTGTCCGTACTGACCGTCCGTCGATCAATACCGTACTATCCTTTTTAAATTCAGCCGTACCACCAACGGAACGGATAAGATGGAGCAGTTCATATACGTCATTTATCCGGGGAATATTATGAAGTAAAACTTCATTATCAAAAAGAAGCGCGGAAATAATAACCTTAAGTGCCACATTTTTTGCTCCGGAGATTTTGACCTCTCCGTGAAGCGGTGTTCCCCCTTTAATGATATATGCGTCCTCCATTTTTTTTATAAAAAATTATTCATTTCTTATTATCGAATTACGAGTTAACGGGTTATTTTTAATTCTGAAATCATTAATTAACTCGCTAAACTAGTTAACACATTAACTAAATAATAAATTAATAGGTCATATTATTATAACCTCTTCCTCTAATTCTACCCCATATTTCTCTTTTACTCTGGCTTTGATGATCGAAAGCAGTTTTATCAAGTCTTCTGATTTTCCGTTTCCTTTATTGAGGATAAAATTTGCGTGTTTGTCCGATACGAAAAAATCGCCGACAGCATATCCTTTTAATCCTGCCTTATCAATCAAATAACCGGCGGAGGTTGAACCCGGATTTCTAAAAAAACATCCGGATGTGGGAACTCCAAACGGCTGTGTTTTTAACCGGTACTCAAATGCTTCTTTTGCTCTTTGTGCAAGAAGTTCCGAAGATATTTTTTTTAAATGAAATACCGCTTCAAGGACAATTTCCTTCGTTTTATGAAGAATGCTGTAATCGTACGCAAACTGAAAATACGATTTCATCTCTTTTCGCTCAATCCCTTTTGTATCGACAATACAGGCATATAACAGTCTGCTGGAAATGTAATTCATCGGGTGGGTCCATTTTGAATTCATATAAAGAGCGCCGCCGACCGTTCCTGGCAATCCCTTGTGATATTCGAATCCTTCATATCCTTTCCCGACAGTATAGTGAACCAGCCTTGAAACCGGATATCCTGAGGAAACAAGAAGCTTGACTGAATCGTTATGTTCTTCTATCACCTCAAGTTTTTGATAAGCGTTTCTTACAACCAACCCTTTCATTGTTGCTTTTGCAATTGCTAGATTCGAACCTCCACCCAGGAAAAAAGCAGGAATTCCGCTTTGACTTTCCACCGAAGCTGCTTTCACAAGGTCTTCCCTTGTTTTGGCTTCAAAATAATATTCGGCTGCTGTTTTAGTCCGTAAGGTAATATAAGGAAAAAGATTTTTATTTTTTTCAACACGGCCTTTTCCTACTATTTGTTCCAATTGATCGATCGCTTGAGTCTTCATGTTTTACTTTCTATCACAGTAATAATTTTGTCTTTTAATTTATATACGTCCCCTGCTCCCATGGTAAAAATGACGTCCCCTTTTTGCACCTGTGTATTCAGCCGGTTAATCAATTGTATATCGCTTCCGGCAAAGGAAAGATTATTGGTATGTGCCTGTTTTACAATATCTTCGGATCTGACAGAAAATTTACTGCTGTCTTCCCGCGCTGATGGGAAAATAGGCAACACGTATGAATAATCTGCAAGGGAAAGTGTTTGGGCAAAATCGTTAAGAAGCATTTGGGTTCTTGAATATGTATGAGGTTGGAAAACCACTATGATTCGCCTATTTGGAAAGTGTTTTCTTGCGGCGAGGATCGTCGCTTCGATTTCATGGGGATGATGACCGTAATCATCATAAAGGCTTCCGTTTTCGTTTTCATATACTTTTTCGAACCTGCGTTTTGCTCCTGTAAAATTTTGTATAGCCGGACGGATTTTCTCGGGAGAAAATCCCAATGTAATAAGCATCACGATGACCGCTGCCGCATTGCTTACGTTCTTGTCACCGAATAAAGAAACAGCAAAATCGCCAACTGGCCTGCTTTTGTGCGATACGGTAAATAATGTACCTGTTTCCTGTGTTTTTTTATTTAAAACCCTAAAATCCGCTTCCTCCGAAAACCCGTATGTCTGATATTGGTCACGGGGAAGAGATTGGACAACAGACATGAGATTTAAATCATCAGCACATACGACGAGTTTCTTTCCATCAAAGAATGTTAAAAACGCCTTTCTAGTGCTTTCCAGATTTTTGTACACATCAGGATGATCAAAATCAATATTGGTACAGATACTGTAATCCGGATCGAAAAAGTGGAATTTTGGTCTTAGATCATGAGGAGGATTTACTCCATATTCATCTGCCTCGACGATGAAATAGGTATTATCCGCGTAATCGCCACCTGCATATTCATTAAATGACGGAGCTCCAACAAGATAGCTTGGCTTTGTTCCCAGTTGAATCAAGGCATATGACAGAAGTGAAGATGTGGTTGTTTTTCCATGACAGCCTGAAACGGCAATTTTTGTTTTGAAACGGTTCATCAGACCCGCTAATAATTCCGCTTGCGAAACAACAGGAATACCCTGTTTACGTGCTTCAAAAGCTATAGGATTATTAATTCCGCCGTGCGCAGCAGAGTAAATAAGAAGATCAATCCCATCAGGAAGATTTTCTGTGTCAAAACCTATACTATAGGAAATACCGTTGGTTTCAAGAAGGCTATCGGTGATAAATGCTTCTTTAACGTCGCTTCCCGTTACATTTTTTCCCATTTTTTTGAGGATCACCGCAAGATTTGCCATCGCTACCCCTTTTATACCCAGAATGTAGACCGATTTAACCTGTTCAAACATTATCCTATTATAATCGATATCGTATTATTTATCTAATTTTAGACACTCCATGTAAAAGATATCGGTTAAAAGACTACAATTGCATACCTTCAAAACAATCCCGATTGAATCGGGATTGTCTTATATCACTTTGAGGCTTGTTTTACGATAAAGCTCATCATTTCTCCATAGTCTTTTTTTTCATCTCTCCGGAAAGAAAAGAAGCGTTCCGTGTCACACTTTGTACAAAAAGGAAAAAAATCGATATGCTCCTTTGGAATACCGGCTTCGGTAAGCAATAGGTAATTCAAAAGAGGCAGGTTAAGATGACGTTTTCCGTGATAAGGAAAAAAAATCCTGTCGGAATATCCATCCAATTCACTCATAAAAGTAAAGTACCGGTCATCATCTACATCATAACAGCAAACTCCAATTGATGGACCCAATGCGACAAATATATTTTCCTGTTTACAACCGGCTTCAGTCATTTTCCGGATCATTCTCTGTACCATTTTCTTGAGACTCCCCCTCCAGCCCTGATGGGAAATTCCGATCATTTGCTGTTTTTTATCAACAAATACTATCGGGAGACAGTCTCCGGAAATAACCGTAAGGACAACTCCTTCTTCCTGTGTAATCACCCCATCGGTATCGGTGATTGTATCTACTTCTTTTGCTTCTTTTAATTTGTACGCATCAATATTCACTGAATGTATTTGCTCTGGAATAACCACTGTTTTATAAGCGATGTTTAACTGTTTTAGGGCTTGAAAAATCCTCTCCGGATGACGCGCATCGCCCAAAAATTTAGTACCAAAACCCGCTATAAAACGGTCATCGTTAATGAAAGTTGAAATGAAAACTTTTTGGTTAGGATCGTAAACTATCATAAAAAGCACCCCTTTCATCCCAAGGATATTCTTTATTTCCCCTGCATAAACTTGTTTCGTGGCCTTTGCCTGTAGCAATAACCACATCATTCCTTTTCGCTATCTTTATCGCCTTTTTAATCGCATCTTTTCTGTTGGGAATAATAATATAGTTTTTTGTCTCTTCACCAAATGCATCCGGTTCTCCCTCCTTGAATCCTTTTTTTTCCAAACCAACCGCAATTTCGGATGCGATTTTTTTTGGATCCTCATCACGATGATCTTCTTCAGTCAAGATTACAAAATCAGAGTACGTTCCGCTTGCCTCACCCATAAACGGTCTTTTTGTCCTATCACGTTGCCCTGCGGATCCAAACACATGAATCAGCCTGTTTTTTCCATTTTTCACATAGCGTTTTTTTATCTCCTTCAGGATCGCATCAATCCCATTAGGCGTATGAGCAAAATCAATAATTGCCGTAAACGGTTTCGTTGCAATCACTTCAACCCGTCCTTTAGGAAGCTTGAATGTTTGAAATGCACTTATAATGGTTCTTCCAGGTATCCCAAGCAGTTTACAGACCTGAAATGCGGCCAGATAGTTATATTTGTTAAATTCCGGCAGATCGTCAAAATCTTTTAAAACGCGGGGATCTTTTTTTAGGCTATAGGTGATCAATTGTTGTACATGATTTTTGATATAAAGAAATGACCGGTCGTCGGCATTGGTAACTGCATATTTTGCCTGCTTGAGCAACCTCGATTTTATCTCGGTGTATTCTTCAAGCGTATGATGCATATCAAGGTGCTCATGAGTGACATTGGTCAAAACTCCAACTTCATAATGTATTCCAAATGTCCTGTTTTGATACAATGCATGGGAAGTTGTTTCTAAAACAAAAAATTCATCACCGTTTTTCACACTATCTGAAAGAAGCTTTTGCAAAGGAAATATGTCAGGGGTCGTTACGTGAAATCCCGTATCAAATTCTCCTCCGCCTACTTTCGCATACACGGACGAAACCATTGAGACTTTTTTACCGGCTGATTTAAGAATATGATAAATTAAATGAGTAGTGGTTGTTTTTCCATCGGTACCGGTAATCCCAATTACTTTAAGCTTCCTGCTGGGAAACCCATACAAGATATTAGCGAGTATCGCCTGAAAAATATGATAAATATTTTTAATTTCTTGCCAAACATAAAACATAAAACATAAAACAATTTTCATGTTTCATGTTTCACGCTTCATGTTCATTGGTCCGGCGTAATATTATAATACACTATAAGCTCTTTCGCTATGTCGAAGAAAAGAGGAGCTGCGGTTTCCGAACCCCACGGCGATGTCTGCGGCTCACGGAGTGTAACAAGAGTTATAAATTTTGGATTTTCAGCCGGCGCAAATCCTACGAACGAGGCGATTGTTTTTGAAGGATCATAATGGCCTTGGATAGGCACCTGTGCCGTTCCTGTTTTCCCTCCGATCGTATATCCTTTTGGTTTTGCCCAATGGATTTCACCATTTTCAACAGTTGAAACGAGCATTTTTTTAATTATCTCTGTTGTACGTCCGCTGATCACTTTTCTTTCTATCTTTGGTTTTATGGTTTTTTCCTCCTCAGAAGCCGTAATTTTCTCTACTACCGTCGGCCGTACGATGTTTCCGCCATTCACCAAGGACGCAAATGCCCGGACCATCTGAATAGGCGTTACCGCTATTCCCTGACCAAACGTAACCGTTGAGAAATCGATCGGATACCAGTTGTTTTTTGGCTTCAGATACCCTGATGTTTCCCCTTGAAGATCAATTCCCGTCTGTTCTCCAAATCCGTATTTTTGAAGATATGAATAGATACTGTCGTTCCCCAATTTACTTCCGACAAAAACCATTCCAACATTAGAAGACTTCTCTAAAATTCTGGTCATGGTAATTTTGCCTTCATATTTATTATTCCATGTCCGGATCTGATACTCGCCTATTTGAATTGGACCATCCTCATTATAAAAATCGTCAGGTTTTATTTTTTTTTCTTCAATACCGGCGGCCATGACGAGCGGCTTGAATATCGATCCCGGTTCATAAACCTCTGAGATTGCGGGATTTTTAAAATATTCCTCGCTGAATTGATAGTATTGATCGTTATCATAATCAGGTAAACAAACCAAGCCGAGAATCTGCATTGTATAAGGATTCGCCGTAATGACACACCCCTGTTTAGCCTTATATGATTCCAGTCCTTGCTTCAGTTTCCTTTTGATGATTTCCTGTACGGTTTTATCTATAGAAAGCTGTAAATCTCTTCCATTCTCCGAGTTTACCCGTTCCTGTGTCCCGATAAAAATGGGTCTACCGATAATGTCCCGTTCTGTTTCGAGGAACCCCGGGAGGCCTTTCAAATCTTTATCGTAATATCCTTCTAAACCAAAATATCCGATGTCTTCTCCGCTTGAGTTTTTCCCTACAAATCCTGCAAGATGCGCAGAAAGGGAAGCTTCCGGATAATACCGCTTCATCTCATACTGGAAGCCTACACCGTCGAGATGAAGATTCTCGATTATTTTTTTTTGATCCTCTACTACACCAGACTTAAACGAAATCCATATTTTTGAACTGTCGATCTTAGACTCAATTGAAGCCTCTGGAATTTGCAGTATGCCGGCTAGCTTTTCTGATATCCCTTTCGGGTCGCTGATTTTCTTGGGTTCGAAATAGAGAAGATAGCTATTTTGATTCAAAACAAGAGGTTGTCCGTTATGATCAAATATTCTCCCTCTTTCGGGATAAATTTTATTTGTTTTCAAATAGTTGTCAAGAAGGGAAGCGGATGGACGAAATAATTGCAAATAAAATAACTTAGCTATTACGGCGATAAAAATCGCCAGAAAAAAAAGGAAGAGAAGTTTTGCGCGTATCATATGCTATTTATCGATTCAATGCGTACTTGAGATTTTCAAGAACGATCGGCGGTGATCTCTTCACAAAGTCGAGAGAGGCAGCAATCGAAGCGGCATAATCAAGCGAGTCTAAATGTGACGTTTGTCTATCCAATTCGACATTTTGCTGGTGAATTTTTTTTGTCTCTTTTTCAAAATGGCTAATCTGGTTTCCCAGCACTATTCCCGACACAAAAATAAACATATTGGCAAATAATAAAACCGGCATTATAATCCAAATTCCGTATTTAATGAGTTGTTTCATAATTCGTCAATGCGTAATAACTCGTAACTTTGCTGATCTTTCAAATACATGATGAAAACTTCCCGTAATCGGTTTCTTCGTTTCAAACCGCAATTCGTTTGCTGCTGCAAACTGTTTCACCATTCTGTCCTCAAGGGAATGGAATGTTACCACAAGAATTTTCCCTTTATCCTTGATTAATTCCTTTGCTCCTTTGAGCCCGCGTTTCAAATTTTCAAATTCCTGGTTTACTTCAATCCGCAACGCCTGAAAAATTCTTCGAAATACCTGCGTATCACTTTCACCTATTGCTTTTTCAATCACCCGTATCAAGTCACCAACGGTTTTAATCTTTCTTACCGTACGGGCGCCAGCAATAACGTGAGCAACTGCCCGAGAATTGAGTTCTTCAGCATTTTTAGCAAATAGCTCATAAAGATTTTGTTCTGATAATGTATTTATATAATCTGCGGCAACTTTTTCTGTATGCGTGTCAAGCCGCATATCAAGCGGTTCTTCCCTATTTTTATACGAAAAACCTCTTCCTGATTCGGATAACTGCCGCATTGACAATCCAAGATCAAAAACGATCCCGTCAACAGGAAAAAATTGGTATTCCTTCGCGATCTTCCCGATATCTGCAAAATTGCCTTGAACGAGCTTCAGCATTTTATTCGTTATTCTCGATTCCAAATTCTTGCTTACGTTGTCAATTTGCTCCTGATCTGAATCCAATCCTAAAACTTTTCCTCCTAATCGTAAAATTTCATTTGTATATCCGCCTTCGCCAACGGTCGCATCAATATACAATCCTCCCTCCTTAATATTGAGATGATCGATTACTTCTTTTAAAAGTACGGGTGTATGCATGTTACACTTTGTTACTCTTGGCTAAATACTTAATATTTTTTTCTATATTTTTGCTGTATTGTACCCATTTATCAGGGTTCCAAATTTCAAAATAGGTTCCTACTCCGATAAGAATCAATTCATTGCCTTCCAAATCTCCATAATCCAAAAGATTTTTGGGAATAACCACTCTTCCTTGATCGTCAATTTCACAAACCATTGCGCTCGAAAATAAGTGTCGCTTCATTTCAACTTTTTGCATCTCTAATAGCGAGGTTCCCATAAGATCGTTTGCTCCCTTTTCCCATTCTTCATTCCTGAATCCCGATAAACAACGATCAAACCCTTTTGTTAAAGTAAATGTATTCGTTTTTCCAAGTGCTTCCCGGATTTTCTTGGGGATCACAATTCTGCCTTTTCCTGTAAAAGTCACCTTATATTCCCCAAGAAATAACATATATCACCATTAAACACCATTCTGAAGCTTGTGTCAATACACATATATAGTGTTCATAATGGAATTAAGCGCTAAAAAGTCTCCTTTTATTTTTCCGCTATCAACCGTATAATTATTTTTAGATTATGGAAAAATTCTTCGCTAAAACGAAAAACGTTATTTTCTCCAAACAGGGAAGTATTGTATCTTCTGCCCTTATTCTTTCGGTTATGATAATCGCTTCGCGTTTTTTTGGTTTTGTCCGGTACAGAACGCTCGCAAGTTTCTTTACCAAGGAAGATCTTGATGTTTTTTTTGCTTCGTTTCGGATTCCTGACCTCGTGTTTGAAATTTTAATTACCGGAGCTCTTACTTCAACATTCATCCCGATTTTTATCCGGTATCAAAAAAACAAGAAGGAATTAAGCGAAAGCATCTCAACAATCATTAACAGTATTTTCCTTTGTCTTGTTTTATTTATTATCGTTCTATGTATCTTTCTTGATATCCTTATGCCGTTCATTGCTCCGGGATATTCAACAGCTAAAAATGAACAGATTGTCTACTATTCACGGCTTCTTTTGCTGGGACAACTACCGTTTCTGGTCCTCGGAAATTTTTTGACCGGTATCGGACAGGCAAATAAAACGTTCCTTCTTACCGCTATTGCGCCAATTCTCTACAACGTAGCAATAATCGTTGCCACTATTTTTTTTGCATCAAAATTATTTTTGCTCGCTCCCATTTTGGGCGTGATCGCGGGAGCTTTTATTTTTTTGATCATCCAGATCCCTCTTTTGGCCCATTCTGACTTTACATATGCCTTCGTGATAAAACGGACAAGAGGCCTCGTCGAATTCTTCCGCATGATGATCCCACGCGCTTTTACGGTAATCGTTGCGCAGATTGATGCGACAGTTGATTTAACGTTAACAACGTTCCTCGGGGCGGGTGCTTATACTGTTTTTTATTTAGCCCAACACCTTCAGCTTCTTCCGGTATCTGTTATCGGAATCGCATTTGGACAAGCATCGCTTCCGTACCTTTCGGAAATGTACGCGCAGGGAAAAAACGAGGATTTCAAAAATGTGGTAACCGGGTCGATATTGAATCTTTTTTTCCTCACCATCCCTTTTATGAGTTTCTTTGTGTTCGCGCGTACTCCTCTTGTTCGTTTGTTTTTCGGTGGGCAAAAATTTGACTGGGACGGAACGGTTTTAACCGCAATCACCTTGTCGTATTTTTCCATTTCTCTTCCATTCCACAGCATCTATTATTTTCTCACCCGTTGTTTTTATGCCCTTCTTGACAGCAGAACCCCATTCTATATCAGTATTTTTTCTATCGCCGTAAATACTGGATTGAGCCTTCTGTTTGTTTTTGTATTCCATTTTCCCGTATGGGCTCTGGCTATTTCGTTCTCAACATCAATGATTATCAATGTAATACTTCTTTTTTTTATTCTTTCTCGGAGATTAAAAAATATTGAATTTGGATTTATTTTTAGGGAAACGGTTAAAATCTCTATTGCAACATTTGTTGCATCGCTTGGTTCCTATTACGTAATGAAACTTCTCGATGGATTGGTTTTTGATACCACCCGAACCTTGCAAGTATTTTTCCTGCTTATGGTCGGAGGAGTCATTTATGTCTCTCTTTTCATCCTTCTTTCCTGGTTACTTGAAGTAAAAGAAATTTTCTTGATCAGCAAATTGTTCACAAAAGCCAAGGAGTATCAGAAAAAATTTATAGAAATTTATACCAACTATGAATGATGAAGGGGAAGAAAAAATAGAAGCCATCAAGGCAATCCAGAAAAAACTCCTGGGGAAAAAACTGAGTTATCACGAGGTATATACGATCATGGATGAAATCGCTCATGAACGGCTCAGCGAAATACTCACTACCTACTTTGTCGCTTCGTCATTCAGGGAAGGATACACGCCTCAAGAACTGTATCACTTCACCAAAGCGATGGTTGAGACAGGAAACACTCTTCATTTCAAAGGAATCGTTGCTGACAAACATTCAACGGGAGGCGTTTCCGGAGCACGAACAACCATGATTCTGGTGCCGATCGTAGCTTCTGCCGGATTCAAAATTCCGAAAATTTCTTCCCGGGCGATTACCTCGCCTGCCGGTACCGCGGACGTTATGGAAGTTCTTGCCAATGTCAATTTCACCCCAAGTCAAATCGAGAAAATCGTCAACGATATCGGAGGGTGTGTTGCATGGAACGGACACCTTGGTATCGCGCCTGCGGATGATATTATCATCAAAGTCGAAGAACCTCTTTCATTTGAGTCGTTTGACAAAATCATTATTTCGATCATGGCAAAAAAAGTCGCCGCATCAACTACCCACCTTATTCTTGATATTCCTGTCGGGAAAACAATGAAAATCCGTCATTTTGCCGATGCCGAAAAGGTTGCGCAAAAGTTTAAAATGCTTGGGGAAAAATTTCATATGAAAATCATCACCGATATTAACGAAACGCTGGAGCCGCCGGGACGAGGTGTCGGCCCTGTTCTTGAAGCGCGCGACGTACTGTATGTACTTGAACAAAAAAAAGATCGGCCGCTCAAACTCGAAGCAAAAGCTTTGAGACTCGCCGGAAAACTTCTTGATATTTGTTTTAAAGACGCCCATATCAAAAAAAACGGGGAGGAAGAAGCAAAACGGATACTTATTGAGGGAACGGCGTTAAAAAAATTCAGGGAAATCATCAAAGCACAAAAAGGCAATAGTGACGTTTCTTCGGATACGATAAAACTCTCCCCACATAAAATTGAAATTTGCGCAATGAAATCTGGTAAAATTAAAGATATAGATAACTATAATCTTAATACTGTGGCAAAAGTATTAGGAGCGCCAAAAGATAAAAACGCCGGAATTTATTTATTGAAGAAACTTGATGAAACAGTTGAAAAAAAAGAACCGATGTTTATACTGTATTCAAGCGACAAGTATTCGTTGAAAGAAGCAGAAGTTACTTTAAAAAATTTTTCAATTTATGAAATGGAATCATAATATGAAAAGATTGCTGTTTTTTCTGATATTGGTCGGTATTCTTGGCGCAGGTTTTTATTTGTATTATAAGGAAGGAACACTCCCGGTAAATTCTAAAGAACCAAAAACGAAAATCTTCGTCATCGAAAAAGGGGAATCTTTAAGCTCAATTGCAAAGAAGTTATCAAGTGAAGAGCTTATCCGAAACAAAATTGTTTTTTATCTTGTTGTAAAACAAAAAGGGATTGATAAAAACATTCAAGCGGGAGATTTCCGACTTTCAACAACCATGAATGTATATGAAATAGCAGATAATCTCACGCGTGGGACACTCGACGTATGGGTCACCATCATCGAAGGTCTTCGAAAAGAGGAAATTGCACAAATCATAAGTAAAAATCTTGGGATTCCGGAAGTTGAATTTTTGAAATATGGAAAAGAAGGATATCTATTTCCGGATACGTATCTTATTCCCCGCGAGGCAACAGCTGAATCTGTCGTTCAAATGCTTGAAAATAATTTTGAAAATAAATTTGACTCTATTCTTAGGCAAAAGGCAAAAACAAAAGGATTGTCATCAAATGGAGCTATTATTTTAGCATCACTTGTTGAACGTGAAGCCAGATTAGGCGAAGATCGACCACTCGTCGCAAGCGTGATTTTGAATCGTCTTAACGCCGGTATGAAGTTAGATATTGATGCGACCGTTCAGTACGCTCTCGGATATCAACCCGAAGAAAAAACATGGTGGAAAAAAAACCTTACGCAAGAGGATTTAAAAATCGATTCGCCATATAATACATATACAAATGCTGGACTTCCTCCGGGACCGATCAGTAATCCGGGACTTGCCTCGATCAAAGCAGTAGTTGACGCTCCTGAAACTGATTATCTCTTTTACGTATCTGACTCCAACGGTAAGCTACATTTTGCTAAAAATATCGAAGGGCATAATGAGAATATAAGAAAGTATTTGAAATAAACTTTTTATACATGACAGAAAAAATTGTCGCCAGAGGTGTCGGACCTTGGATTTATTGGAGCTAATTATCTTATTCCTCCAGTCATAATGAAAGATGCTTTCGTTGAAGATTCGAAAGGAAATATTGGAATTGATCAACTGCAAGTGACAAATGATATTACGTTATCCTAATTCAAATTTTCTGCATTACCTTCTTCTTGGTTGAGTCTCTTTATCACTTCCCTAGGCTTTGATCCTTCCGCCGGACTCACATATCCTGCGGCCTCTAATTGGTCCAGAAGCCGAGCAGCTCGAGCATATCCTATCGAAAGCCTGCGCTGTAAAAGTGAGGCAGATGCTTTATCATGTTGCATAATAATATCTATTGCCTGTTCGAATAACTGGTCGTGTTCGCCGCTCCCTCCAAGCCCAACCGCTCCTCCCCTTCCTCCTCCGATAAAATTACTTTGTTCTGTCACCTCTTCCGTATAGTGGACTTCCGGCGCCTGGGCTTTCAAAAACTTCACCACATTTGTTACTTCTTTTTCAGTCAAAAACGGTCCCTGAATTCTTCGAGGTTTCGCTTGATCTGGAGGTAAATAAAGCATATCTCCCCGGCCCAAAAGCTTTTCCGCTCCCGGCATGTCGATAATAACCCGTGAATCAATCATCGAGGATACGTTGAATGCAACGCGCGTGGGAATGTTTGCCTTCATAAGGCCGGTAATTACATCAACAGAAGGCCTTTGAGTTGCAAGGAGCAAATGGATTCCTGTCGCACGTGCCATCTGGGCTATCCGGGTGATCAGATCTTCTGCCTCGCCAGGGGCAAAAATCATCAAATCAGCAAGTTCATCAATGATAAAAATAATGTATGGTTTCTTTTCCACTCCTTCTATTGCATTGTATCCTTCAAGATTTCTCGCTCCGATCTTTGCAAACTCTTTATATCGGTTTTCCATTTCCGCGACTGTCCATTTCAAGGCAGAAATAATCTTTTGAGCATCGACGACAACCTCTGTCAGTAAATGAGGAATGCCGTTATATAACGAAAGTTCTACCCGTTTCGGATCAACAAGAATCAACCGCAGTTCCTCTGGTTTTGTCCTGAACAGAAACGTCGTAATCCACGCATTGAGAATGACCGATTTTCCTGACCCAGTAGTACCAGCGATCAGAACGTGGGGCATTTTATCGATTGAAGCTGCCTGTGGCTGTCCTGAAACATCCAATCCTAAAGGAACCAGTAGAGGATCATTATTTCCTGCAAAAACAGGAGACGAAAGCATTGTCTTGAGGGTAACTATTTCCGGCCGTATGTTTGGTATCTCTATTCCGACCAATGATCGCCCAGGAATAGGAGCCTCTATTCTTACCTGTCCTGTCGTTGCGGCGAGGGCAAGTGCTAAATCATTTCCCAACGCGGTGATCTTTGAAAGCCGGGTACCCTGAGTAATTTCCAGTGCGTATTGCGTAATCGCCGGCCCCCTGTTCACCTCGCCCACCCGCGCTCTTATACCAAAACTGTCAAGCGTTTTTTCGATGACGTCGGCGTTTTTATTGACATCGCCGCGGTCAGCTTCCTTTTGATTGACATCGTTAAGAAGCGACAACGGAGGATAAATCCAGGTTGTTTTTATATTCTGTGAAAGCGGCTTGATCGTTATCCCTCCGGAACCCGCTGTTTGAGGAGTCTGTGAAGAAGGAGTCATGGGCAACGGCAACTGCACCTTTTGTTTTTCTTCTGCTTTCTTGTCTTGGATAAAATCGCGCTTTTCTTCTCCTGTTTTTTTACCTTCGTCAAAAGATCGTCTTTCACTTGACGCTCGGAACAGATATTGCTTTAAGAAAATAAAAAATGATTTAACAATGTTAAAAACGAATAAAATGAATAAATCGATCGAAGTATCGAGAAACAGTACGAGCCCTATGATGAATATGACCGCCATAATGATTACGGCGCCGATAAGCGAAAAATCAAGACTCAAATTTTCGAAGATCAATCTTCCGTAGCTCCCCGATTGGAAAATACCAAGAAGCGCAACGAATACCAACACGATTCCTCCGCTGATATTTGGTTTTACGAACCGTAACCGTTTTGTGTTAAAGAAATGCCCAGAGAAGAACAGTATTATAAAAGGAACAAAAATCGACAACAGTCCGAATCGCGAAAGCATATTGTTATTTATTTTGAAAAGAATCCTGCCGCCGCCTTCCGGTGCAAAATTTTTTGCGAAAGAGAGTAATAATACTAGCGCCAGTCCAATAAGAAGAAATCCAACGATGTTAAATATTGTCTGTTTGTTAATTTTGAACTTAAAAAACGGAAGCCGTATCAAAGATTTTGTTCTAGCCATAATAAGATTGTAAAGGGATACTCTGCTAAAATCAACTCCCTATTTTTTATTTCCGCAGGTAACGACAAAAGAAGAATCTACTGAAAGTTTTAAGGTAAATAGTAACCTTACTTTATCATCTGAAGATTAATTCTTCCCTGCTGATCGATTTGATAGACTTTTACTTTTACTTTTTGGCCAATTTTGACGACGTCAAAGGGGGTTTTCACAAATCCTTCTCCCATTTTTGAGACGTGCACCATTCCCTCTTTTCCGGGTAAAAATTCTACAAATGCGCCAAATGGAAGAATGCGCTTTACCTCACCTTCAAATTCTTCCCCCACTTCAACGACTCGCGTTATGTTTCCGATTGCTTGAGCTGCTTCTTCAACTTTGGTTTTATCAATACCGCTTATCGTCACTTTTCCATCGTCGGTTACGTTGATGTCTGTTTGTGTCCTTGCGATAAGTGCTCGAATATTTTTTCCGCCGGGACCTATGATTTCACCGATCTTCTCCTGTGGAGGTGTCAAAACAACCACTTTTGGAGCAAACTGGGAAATTTCTTTGCGAGGTTTGTCAATCCCTTTCTTCATTTTTTCAAGAATAAAGAGTCTCGCTACTTTTGCTTTTTCCAAAGTCTCTTCGATCATTTTGTCGGTAAGCCCTGCATTTTTTACATCAAGCTGGATTGCAGTGATTCCTGTTTCTGATCCGGCAACCTTGAAATCCATTTCTCCTGAGAAATCCTCTATTCCCATTATGTCTGTCAAAATGACATAATCGGTGTCTGATTTTGAAACAAGACCCATTGCAATTCCTGAAACTGGCGCTTTGATCGGAACTCCAGCATCCATAAGGGCAAGTGCTGATCCACAAGTTGACGCCATCGATGTCGATCCGTTTGACGACATCACTTCTGAAACCACGCGGATGGTATAAGGAAATTCTTTAGCAGAAGGCAATACCGGTTCTATCGCTTTCTCTGCGAGCGCCCCGTGTCCGATCTCACGTCTGGAAGGAAATCCTATCCTTCCTGTTTCACCGACAGAATACGGAGGCATGTAATAATGATGAATATAGCTTTTTGCCTCTTCTCCTTCCGGACTCTCAATCAATTGTTCCAAACTTGGAGCTCCTAAGGTCACAATGGAGAGAACTTGCGTGTCGCCTCTTTGAAATATAGCTGAACCGTGTGTTCGGGGAAGTACGGAAACCTCTGCGGAAATTTCCCTTACTTCATCCGGTTTCCTTCCATCAATCCGCTTTTTGGTCTTCAGCATATCCTCACGTATCATCTGTTTTGTCAGATAATCGACCGCCTTAGCAATCATTTTTTTATCAAATTCGTCTTTGTATTGTTCCAAAACTTCATCAACGACAACCTGCAATGCTTCCACATCATCAAATTCCTTTTCCGCTTTTTTCAGAATGAGTTCATTTAAATTCTTCTTGAAATCTTTTTTAAGGACCTGCAATAATTTTTCATCAAATAACGGCTTGTCTGCTACTTCTTTTTTAACTCCGACTTTCTTCTGCAGCTTTTCGATGAACGAAATAATTTTTGCGTTTTCTTTTTTTGCGAGTTTAATTCCACCAAGTATCAATTTCTCGGAAAATTCCTCTGCTGTCGTTTCGATCATGATGACTTTTTCCTTTGATGAAGAAACAACAAGATCCAATCCAGAATACAACTCATCACCCTCTGTCGGATTCACCATAAAAGTACCTTCACCATTATTTTTTACATATCCGACTCTAATTGTGCTTATCGGACCGTTCCACGGAATAGATGAAATATGAATGGCGGCTGATACCGCAATCGCTGATAACATGTCGGGTGAATTTACTCCGTCAACAGAAAGCAATGTAATAATAATCTGTACGTCTCTCCGGTAATTTTTTGGGAAAAGGGGACGGATAGACCGATCGATGAGTCGGGCTTTTAATATTGCATCATCCGAAGCTCTACCTTCGCGTTTTACCCACCGTGACCCTTTAATTCTTCCACCTGCATAGAGTTTTTCAACATATTCAACAGACAAAGGAAGATAGTCAATATCTTCATGATCTCGTCCTGCAGTTACCGTAACAAGAACGCAGGTATCGCCTAACCGGGCAAATACTGATGAGGTAGCCGCACGCGCAAGTTTACCTGTCTGAAGTGTTAATTTCTGTCCATTAATCTCAATGGAATCCTCTGTGATAGCCATATTTTTTATGATACCAGAAGTAGTACCGTTGAAGATAGATGTTGGAAATTAGAATCAATTTCTAGCCTCCAAATTCTACCTTCAAATCTAATTACTTCTCTTTCTGGTTAATTTTTAATTTACTTTTTGAGCCCAATCTGCTTTAACAACTTTTTATATCGTTTTTCGTCTAATTTTTGTAAATAATTCAAAATTCTTCTTCGTTTTGCAATGACTTTTAATAAACCTCTTCTCGAATGATTGTCTTTCTTGTTTTCATCAAGGTGTTCGGTAAGTTTAATGATTTTATGCGATAAAAGCGCAATTTGTACTTCCGGAGATCCTGTATCACCTTTGTGTTGGGCAAACGAGTCTATTAATTTCTGTTTATCATCTGGTAGATCAACCATAGTGTTCCATTATAATAGATAACGATGAGACTTTCAAGTCAAAAAAAACCGCTTCCATTCATATTGGCCTCATTTATCTGTATTGGAATATTCATTTTGTTTATTCCACCAAGCCATATCATAGTTGTTATATCATTCCTTTTTTTTGTTTCTTTATTCATCTATTCTCTCGTCCGTTTTTTTCTCCGGAGAAAATTTTCTTTACTCATATCGCTTTTTGCAAGCTTATTTTTGATGCTCCTCGCCTTTGATTTATTTGATACAATTAATGCTATTCTTTTGATAAGTCTGTTTGTCGGATTATTTACTTTATTGAAATGAATAAAAAAACATTTTACATTACAACCACTGCTCCCTATGTCAACGCCGATCCTCACATTGGATTTGCTTTGGAAATTATTCAGGCCGATGCGATTGCCCGATACAAGAAACTTTCCGGTTATGAAGTTGCTTTTGGCTTTGGTACCGATGAACATGGAGTCAAGATTTATCGCAGAGCGCTCGAGTCAAAAAAAGATCCTCAAGCATACTGTGATGAATACGCGAAGAAATTTGACGACCTTACGAAAACTCTTAACTTAAACGTTACCCATTTTATCCGCACTACCGATCCCAATCATCTCAAGGCCGCGCAGGAATTCTGGAACCGTTGCTATAAAAACGGCGATATTTATAAAAAGAACTACCGCATCAAATACTGTGTCGGATGCGAACTGGAGAAAACCGATTCCGAACTTGAAGACGGCAAATGCCCTATCCACCCGAATCTCAAAATCGAAAATTATGAGGAGGAAAATTATTTTTTCAAATTCTCAAAATATCAGGATAAACTGCTGGAACTATACAAATCGCAACCGGACTTTGTTCTTCCGGCAAACCGGCTTGATGAAATCAAAAAATTTGTCGAAAAAGATCTGCAGGATTTCAGCATCTCACGACTCAAATCTAAGATGCCTTGGGGGGTCGACGTACCAAACGATCCGGAACACGTCATGTACGTATGGTTTGATGCGTTGGTTTTTTATATTTCAAATATCGGATGGCCGGGCGATGAAATAACGTTCAATTCATGGTGGCCTGTCGTCCAACTTGCAGGTAAAGATAATCTTCGCCAACAAAGCGCCATATGGCAAGCGATGCTTATGTCCGCCGGTCTTCCAACCTCAAAACAGATTCTCATTCATGGATTCATTACGTCAAACGGGCAGAAGATGAGCAAAAGCCTCGGTAATGTCATTAACCCGTTTGAATTAGTTAAAAAATACGGAGTCGACGCTGTCCGTTATTATCTGCTGAAAGAAATTCCTTCGTTTGATGACGGAGATTTTTCATATTCCAGAATGGAAGAAATTTATAATGCAGATCTTGCGAATGAATTGGGGAATCTCGTTTCCCGTATTTCCAACCTTGCCGAACAAGATCATCTGCAAATTCCGCCAGAATCGTCGGCTCAGTTTGATAAAAAAATAAACGAATTGTTTGAAACATACCAATTCAACCTCATTCTCGAATATGTTTGGAAACAGGTTAAAGATTTAAATAAAGAACTCGATACGTTTGCTCCATGGAAAAAGGAAACCAAAGAACGAGGCGAATTTTTGCTCCAGTCATTGAAAAAACTTCAACATATTGGTTTTAGCCTTCAACCCTTTTTGCCTGAAACTGCAGAAAAAATACTGACATCAATTCGTGGTACAATTAAGAAAAGTCCCCAACTCTTTCCAAAAATCGCCTGAACATCTATGGAACAAAATAAAAATACCGCTTCGCTTTTTGATAATTTCAACAGATGGCTTTGGTCATCAAAACGGAATATTTCCTTATTTGTTTCATTTTGCGTACTCCTTTTCTGTGTGTTCATCTATCTCTTTATTTTTTATAAACTCCCTACTCCCTACAGCCTGAAAGACTTCAAGGCAATTCCTCTCTCAACGCAAATCTTCGACCGGAATGGAAAACTATTATATGAAATATATAAAGACCAGAACCGGACACCCATAAAACTCAAAAACCTTCCGGTATATATCGGTCAGGCAACAATAGCCGTTGAAGATAAAGATTTCTATAAACACGGGGGCGTATCGCTCGTATCCGGAATTCTTCGTGCGATAAAAGACATGTTTATTAAAGGAAATCTTCAGGGAGGATCGACAATTACACAACAGTTAGTAAAGGGTGCGCTTCTTTCACCGGAGCGGACCGTACGAAGAAAAATAAGAGAAATTATCCTTGCGGTATGGACTGAAAAAGTATTCTCCAAAAATGAAATTTTAGAGCTCTATTTAAATCAAGTTCCCTACGGAGGAGCTTCTTATGGAATCGAAGAGGCTGCACGTCTCTATTTTGGCAAGCAGGCAAAAGACTTGAATCTGGTCGAAGCTGCAACACTTGCAGGACTTCCACAGGCACCATCGTTCTATTCACCCTATAATGATCCTGATCTGACAAAAACGCGCAGAAATGAAGTTTTAAAAGTAATGTATCAACAGAAATATATCGATGAAAATACGTATAAAAAAGCATTGGGCACTGAAGTACAGTATAAACCACTCGGTAATCAGATTAAAGCTCCGCATTTTGTTTTTTATGTCAAATCGATTCTTGAATCCCAATACGGTATAAAAGAAATCGAAGAAGGCGGATTCCGTGTGACAACAACACTTGATTTGGATTTGCAGGAAGAGTCGGAAAAAATTTTGAAAGAGGAATTGGATAAGGTGAAAGACCTAAAGGTATCAAATGGTGCAATTCTGGTAACGCGTCCTCCAACTGGGGAAATTACTTCAATGGTAGGCTCGGTAGATTATTTTGCGACGGCTTCGGGTGCATTCAACGTCACCACCGCACTCCGCCAACCGGGAAGCTCTATCAAACCCATAAACTATGCTATCGGCATTGATAGAAAATTAGTAACTCCGGCAAGTATTTTTCTTGATGCCCCTACTTGTTTTTCACCTGCAGGACAACCCGCAGCTTACTGCCCGGTCAACTATGACGGACAGTTCCATGGACTTGTCCAGTTGCGTTTCGCGCTCGGTAATTCTTACAATATTCCGGCGGTAAAGATGCTTGCGATAAATGGCGTGGAAAATTTTATCGCATCGGCATCTGCTTTTACTATAACGACGTTCAAGAATCCTCAAAATTACGGATTATCTCTTACATTAGGAGGAGGAGAGGTACGAATGACCGAAATGGCTCAGGCTTTTTCATCATTTGCCAATAGAGGAATACCAAGGAAATTGAATGCGATACTGAAAATAGAAGATAAATTAGGAAAAAAATTGTATGAATTTAAGGATGCGAATTTTGTCAAAGATATCAAAAAACCTATTGGAAACCCCAACTTTTTTGCGATTCCGGGAAAAAAAGCGATATCACAGGAAACCGCATATCTCATTTCCCACATTCTTCTTGATAATAATGCACGGAGTTCGGCGTTTGGGCCGTCGTCATATCTCGTCATTCCCAATCATGCCGTATCGGTCAAAACAGGAACTACCGATGATAAAAAAGACAACTGGACGATCGGATATACTCCGAATTTCATGACCGCCGTCTGGGTCGGCAATAACGACGGAACACCTATGAATCGGTATCTAACTTCAGGCGTTACAGGAGCTGCACCGATATGGAACCGCGTCATGTCATATACACTCAAAAACCAACCTGACCTCTGGCCAGTAAAACCGGAAGATGTTGTGGGAATGCGCGTATGCAACGATACGGGTTTGCCGATGAACAAAAACCCTGATGGAACGGACAGCTGTTCTGCGCGCTTCGAATATTTCATCAAAGGAACTGAAAATAAGCAAATCGTTCAAACAAAAAGAGAGACGATTCCTGTATTTAAAGATACTGATAAGCAGGCAAAAGCCACGGACCAAAATATTGAGATGAAAGAAAAAACGGTAATGACCGATGGCTATACCACCTATTGCGTTGACTGTGCCCACGATCCGACTCCTACCCCTGCACCTCATTGATCACATAATCAACGATTGTATCGGGAATATTAATGGTACTGACTGTCTGCAGACCATGGAATTCGACCGAACTGTTTACTTCCAAGACCTGGTAACCTGAATTGGTTTCGACAAGATCTATTCCCGCTATATCCGTTTTTAACATCTCTGTTACTTTTTTTGTAAGATTGATTAATTCTGAATTTAATTTCATTTTTTTTGGAACAGCACCTCTTGCCGTATTCGTAATCCAGTGGTTTGATTTCCGGTACATCGCGGCTATCGGTTCCCCGCCAATCACTAAAACTCTTATATCTCTTCCGGATTTCTCAATATATTTCTGAAGATAAAAAATTGAATGTGATGGATTATGTAACGCTTCTTTATGTTCAAGAATCGACTCAAGAGTATTTTGATTATCTATTTTTGCCAACAATCTCCCCCAGGAACCGATGATTGGCTTTGCCACCACAGGATATCCGAGTTTTTTCGCTTCTACAATAGCCTCATCTTTAGAAAAAACTACAACCGTTGTAGGAACGGGGACTTTTGCCTTCTGCAGTTCCCACGTGCAAAGCGCCTTATTGTTGCAAAGACGTGTAGCATGAGCGCTATTGATAGTTCGTATCCCTGATTTATTCAGATACTCAAGTATTAACTCTGCTCTCGTTTGGCTCACCTCTCGATTAAGCACTACTGATAATTTATTCATTACATCACTTCTTCCGTTTAATGCCAATGATCGGGGATCAAGCATGACAAAAGAAACCCGTTTTTTTTTCAAGCTCTGGAAAATCAATTTTTCCTCAATTCTCGTAATGGAATGTAAAACTCCGATCATAATTATTCACCCCAATCCTCATCAAATTTTGGAGCAAGGTTAATTTTTAACGGTTGCAAGGAAACGACTTCAAGACTGACACTGCAATCCTTACAAGTAACAACTTCTCCTTTTTCCGTAGTGATATCAAGAAAAATATTTCCGTCGCAATCCGGACATTTGGTTTGATTTTGTTTTTTTGTCATAATAATCACCCCTTTTCTAAAAGGTAAATCAATAATGCTTTCTGCACATGCAGGCGATTTTCGGCCTCCTCAAAAACCATAGATTGAGATCCGTCAATAACATCACTCGTTACTTCATAACCTCTATATGCAGGAAGACAATGTAAAAAAATGGCATCTCTTTTTGCATAGCTCATAAGTTTTTTATTTACTTGATATTTTTTGAATACCTTGAGGCGTTTTTCTTTCTCTGACTCATCTCCCATACTTACCCATGTATCGGTTACCACTACATCGGCATTCTTAACTGCAATAATTGGATCATTAGCTTCTACAAGGTCCGACCCTGTTTTTAGAGCGTACTGTTTTGCTTTGTTAAGGATGAACTCATCCATCTCAAATTTTTTTGGCGACGCATATGAAAAATTCATTCCCAATATACCTGCAATCAAGCACAATGAATGGGTTACATTATTTTCTCCATCACCAACATATGCGATATATAATCCCTTAAGGGCTCCTTTCATCTCCCAAATGGTCATCACATCTGCCAAAATTTGGCAGGGATGTTCCAGATCGGAAAGTCCGTTGATCACGGGAACGGTCGAAAAACATGCCAGTTTTTCAACCGTTTCATGACTAAAAGTACGTGCCATTATTACATTTGCCATGCTTGAAATTACTTTTGCGGTATCTCCTATCGATTCCCGCTTTCCCAACCCGATGTCAGACGGCGCAAGATAAATAGCGTGACCACCTAATTGAGTCATCCCTGTTTCAAACGAAACTCGTGTTCTCAAACTAGGTTTTTCAAACACCATTGCAAGCGTTTTATCTTTAAGAGGAAATTTTGTTCCGCCTTTCCCAGTATTGGTGGGATTTGAGTTTTTTAGCCAATTTTAATATTTCCCAAATTTCTTTGGCTGATAAATCAGTTATAGAAACGAAATCTTTTTTCATATGGTTATTAATCAAAAATTTGTGATCCTTGCAGGGGTTTCTTCAATGCTTTTTTTTGGCTTTTTACCTGTCTCATCTGATTTGCTAATTTCATCTGCAGGGAATATATTTCAGTGAAACCTGCGCTGGCATTGACGTTAAACGCATATCCTCCGACATTGGTAAATGACGTATGATCAAGTCCGAATGGCGATTTCATCGCTACCGCTTTTGCACTGCCCTTATACAGTTTTATCGTAACCTCGCCGGTCACTTTTTCATTTACTTTATCATTGAATGCATTGATTGCCACCATGACAGGATCATACCAGAGCGCTGCATAACAAAGATATCCCCATTTGAGATCAAGGGTTTCCTTCAACTCATTGAGTTGTCTGGTACAAACGTATTTCTCAAGATGTTTGTGAGCTTTGATAATGACATGACCAGCCGGCATCTCATAAATGCCTCCATTTTTTACCCCAACAAGACGGTCTTCAAACATATGAACGACCCCCACTCCGTGTTTGCCCGCGATAGTATTTAATTTGACGATAAGTTGGGCTAGAGTCATTTTTTTTCCGTTCAATGCAACCGGAATCCCTTTCTCAAAATATATTTTTATATATTCCTCCTTGTTTGGTGCATTTTTTGCCAAGGTATATGTCGTCAAAAATTTCTCAATAGGAGCGATCAAATCGGGTTCTTCTATCTCCCCACCTTCCCACGTCATTCCCCACATATTGTCATCAACACTGTAGGGAAAATCTTTTGTTACGGGTACGGGAATCCCGTTTTTTTCAGCGTATTTTATCTCTTCGTTTCTGTCCATCTGCCATTCCCGAACAGGCGCAATTATTTTCATTTTTGGTGCGAATGTCAAGATATATCCGTCTAAACGGACCTGATCATTCCCTTTTCCGGTGCATCCGTGCGCGATACAATCTGCTCCACATTTTTTTGCGATTTCAACCGCTTTTTTTGCTAAAACGGCTCTTCCCATGGGTGTTGAAAGATGATAATCCCCTTGATAAGAAGCATTCGCCTTTATTCCCTTTGCCAAAAAATCATTTGCGAATTCTTCTTTAGCGTCAAATACCGTCGCCTCAACCGCCCCAAATTTGAGAGCTTTTTGTTTTATCGCTTCAAGGTCATCTTTCTGTTGGCCAATATCCAAAGTGAGCGTAATGACCCGTGCTTTGTAATTGTCTTGAATCCATTTCAACATGACCGATGTATCAAGACCTCCTGAGTATAAGAGCAAAACTTTTTTAACCTCTCCTACCTTCCCTTCATATGATGCGACCTTTATGTACGATGTTGTATTTTTCATAGATTTAAAAATAAATTAATAATGAGTTAACAAACTTATAATCTTCTGGTATTGCCTGTGTTTTTGTTTCCACACCTTGTTCAACGCCGAAATTTGTTTTTGTAGTTTCTGGATATTGAGATTTCCGGTTCCACCAATATGCTTTGATTCTTTCATTACGCGCATCGGGTCATATTTAGGAATCGAGTTTAGTGATTTTCCAATCGTTTGATATGCTTTTCGGAACGGCATACCTTTTTTAACCAATCCATATGCTGCATGGGTTGCATAGAGTTCGCTCGTCATTGCTTTTTGAAGTACGTTCTTATTTGGCTTCATTGAATGAACGAGTAGTTTTACCACTTCAATTGATTTCAAAGCGATTTCGAACGATTTCATAAAGTATCCTTTTGTTTCACCCATATCCGCGTTATAACCTGATGGAAGTCCCGCCGATATTGATGCGATGATCTGTCCATATCCGACTGTCACGTGTGTTTTTGCACGCACAAACTCCATAATATCGAGATTCTTTTTTTGTGGCATGATGCTCGAACCTGTGCATAATTCAGGGGAGGTGCTAAAAAAATTAAATTCAGAGGTGGTAAATAAAAGCATGTCTTGTGCAAACCGTGATAACGTAAGCATTACCTGAATTAACGATTGCATAATTGCCAGTTGAATTTTTGATCTAGATACCTGTGTATATAAAGAATTATTCTGTACTTTTGAAAACCCAAGAAGCTCTGATATAAGAGCTCTATCAATAGGAAAAGAGATTCCATATGCTGCACCTGTTCCTAAAGGACATTGATCATTTAATTCATAAGCAGTTGTCAGCATTTTGAGATCATCCAATAAGCTTTCTGCAAAACTTCCTGCCCACATGCCGATACTTGAAGGCATCGCTTTCTGCATATGGGTATATCCAGGCATCGGAATAAACTCATGCTTCTGTGCAAAACCAATAAAGGTATCAATGAGTTGATTCATTGATACGACAGTACTCAATAATTGTTTTTTTGAATATAACCGGAGATCAACCAATACTTGATCGTTTCTGCTTCTTCCAGTATGAATTTTCTTTCCGAGATCCCCGAGTTTCTCAACCAAATAATTCTCAATCTTTGTATGAATATCTTCATCTCCCTGCTCAACAACAAATATTCCTTTATTCTTAAGACTTAGAATCTCTGTCAGAACTTTTTTTAATTTCAGTAATTCTCCCTGAGTAATAATTTTTAGTTTTACCAAAGCATGAGCATGAGCTATTGAACCATACACATCCTCCTCTATAAGATTATTGTCAAGCGTAACCCCCTCGCCGAAACAATATTCGTCAACGAGTTTATTCGAATTTGTATTTTTCTGCCAGAGCTTTTTCATAGTATGTTCTTAAATTAATAATTTTGGGCCAAAAAAAATCCCCGCCTTTCTTTTGGCGGGGTCAGGTAACTAAATAATTACATAATACTATTACCCTCCCCGGTGATTCTCCTTGAAGAATTGGTTGCGGATAATATTTTTTTCATATAGGTATAATTATACATAATAGAATTTTGTTTGCAATAGATATTTATGCTAGCGATAGTTCAACGTGTTTTAAAAGGATCAGTCTCCATAGATACTTTTGTCATTTCTAAGATTGAAAAGGGATATGTGATTCTTTTGGGAATTTTTGAAAACGATACGGAAACGGATATTGAGAAAATCGCTGATAAAATTGTGCATCTTCGGGTATTGGCAGATGAAAACAATACAATGAATCTTTCGATTTTAGATACAAAGGGCGAAATTCTTTTGGTCCCGCAATTCACTCTTTGCGCAGATGTGTCTCAACGGCGGCCTTCGTTTATTCACGCAATGAAACCCGAGAAAGCGGAACCTATGTTCAAGAGAGTAGCCGAAAAGTTGAAAATATCGGGAATTACTGTGAAAACCGGAAAATTTGGCGCGTATATGAATGTTGAAATAGCTAACGATGGACCGGTCACTATTATCATAGATACAAAAAAACCATGAAAATCATAAAGTCCATCATTAACTTTACTTCGGACATATTGGAAACAATTGTTTTTATCGGCTCGCTTTATATAGTGATTTACCTATATCTATTTTTTCCTTCTGTAGTACATGGGTCATCTATGGAACCAACCTTCCACACCGATGACAGGATCGTCGTCAGTAAAATTTCATATAAACTCCATCCGATCCACCGCGGAGACGTCATCGTTTTGCAATCACCCAAAAATCCTGACATCGATTACCTTAAAAGGGTTATTGGTCTTCCCGGTGACACAATCATTATTAGAAACGGCCAAGTGTACTTGAATGGCGTTCTTTTGGATGAAACATATATTAACGTTCATACGAACACATGGGAATTCGGATTTGTGAAAGAAGATACCCCATATGTAGTCCCTGAAGAAAATGTCTTTGTTATGGGAGACAACCGTCCCCGTTCTTCGGATTCGAGAGAATTCGGCCCTATTTCAATTTCTTCGGTGATTGGAAAAGTCATATTTAAATATTTATAAATTACTTTTTATCTGTTACACTAGCGTAATATGAACAAAGCGAAATTTGCTTCTCTTTGCAAACTCATCCGTTACAACATTCTTACCGCGACAACTGAAGCCGGATCAGGACATCCTACTACTTCCCTGTCTGCGGTTGAACTCATGGCAACTCTTTTTTTTGGGGGTTTCCTCAATTATGATCTTGAGAATCCGAAAAATCTATCAAACGATAGGGTAGTATTTTCGAAAGGACACGCGGCACCACTTCTCTATTCCTTATATCAGGCAGCCGGCGCAATTTCATATGAAGAATTGATGTCCTTAAGAAAATTTAACTCTGTCTTGGAAGGTCATCCGAGCCCCCGTTTTAAGTATATTGATGTCGCATCAGGATCCTTAGGCCAAGGATTGTCTGTTGGCGTCGGAATGGCCATGGGAGTTAAATTGAGAGTAAAGAATCAGCAACTAAAAGAGGAACCAAAAATATGGGTGCTCCTCGGGGATTCTGAAATGGCAGAGGGTCAAATTTGGGAAGCAATGGAAATTGCTTCATATTACAAACTCAATAATCTTATCGGGATTTTGGATGTAAACCGTCTTGGACAAAGAGGTCCAACAATGTTGGAATGGGATTTAGCTACCTATGAAAAACGAGTACAATCATTTGGTTGGAAAACAATTATCGTCGATGACGGACACGATCTGGAAAAGGTAAATAACACATTTAACCAAGCAATTGAATTCTCTTTACTTCCGGACAAGAAACCAGTAATGATCATTGCAAAAACCATGAAAGGAAAAGGTGTATCTTTTTTGGAAAACAAAGATGGATGGCACGGAAAACCGGTACCGAAAGATATGCTACCAATCGCTTTGAAAGAACTAGGCGAAGTTGACCTTAATGTAAGAGGAAAAGTTGAGATGCCTAAATCTGAAATTTCAAATAACAAATCACAAACAAAATCTAAAATTCAAAGTTCAAATATTGAATCTAAGTATAAATTAGGAGATGTTATTGCTACGCGAGAAGCATACGGGGACGCTTTAGTTCTGCTCGGCCAGATACATAACAATCTTCTCGTTCTTGATGGTGAAACCTCAAACTCGACGTATGCTGAAAAATATAAAAAAAATTTCCCGGATCGCTTTTTCGAGATGTTTATCGCAGAACAGAATATGATTTCTGCTGCTCTTGGTCTATCAAAAATTGGATTTAACGTATATGCTTCCAGTTTTGCAGCGTTTCTTACGCGTACCTACGATCAACTGAGAATCGCGCAATATTCCAAACCAAATGTCAAACTCTGCGGTTCCCATGCCGGTGTATCTATAGGAGAAGATGGTCCAAGCCAAATGGCTCTTGAAGATTTATCGATGGTACGGAGTCTGCTCGAAAGCATTGTTTTATACCCTTCCGATGGAGTTTCGAGTCAAAAATTGACTGAGCTTATGTTTGATTACGAAGGAATCTCGTACATTCGAACGACACGTGAAAAGACTCCGGTGATCTATGAGAATAATGAACAATTTAAGATTGGCGGTTCTAAAATTCACCTATCTAAAGTGAATAGTTCAAAGTCTAATGTCTTGATCATAGGCGCAGGGATTACGCTCCATGAATCGTTAAAAGCCCAGAAACAACTTATTGGAGAGGGAATCGAGACTGTTGTTATGGACTGTTATTCAGTCAAACCGATTGATGCACAATCGATTAACCAGTTGGCCGCAGGGGCAAAAAGCGTCATTGTTGTTGAGGATCATTATCCGTATGGCGGTTTAGGTGAAGCGGTCCGATCGGCCCTTGAAGATAAAACCATGAAACAACTGGATCATTTTATTCATCTCTCAGTCAAAAAAATCCCGTGTTCAGGCAAACCGGCAGAGCTTCTTCACAGTGAAGAAATTGATGCGGAAGCTATTGTAAAATCCGTAAAAAAAGTTTGCGGTTGACTTTTTCATGAATGATCTTGTATAATTTGAGTCAAAGTTTATGAATACTATTCGTCAATCAAATTATTTTTGGTTTTACTTTACCCCCCTCAAGGGAGGTGTGCTGATGACTTAAAAAAGTAAAGCCAAGATCATTCAGACCTCCCAAACGGGAGGTTTTTTTTGTATATACAAATATGAATTTAACCCTTTACAACAAACCATTAATGATTATCGCCGGACCATGTTCGGTCGATGAACATAATATCGAAGACATTTACCACATTTCACGGATCAAGGTAACTAATCGTTTTGGAAGAAAAGAAAAGGCTATTCATGGAACCAGAGTTGTCGGGCTAAAATCAAGGACGACACTAAGTAGGGACGGAAAAAATATGGGAATCGATTTTAAAGTATTCATGGAAAACATGCAGATTTTGATTGACGGAAAATCTCTTAACCGGTTTAAACTGTTCCCAAGCGCACGCATGGCAAAAACCATAATTAAAGAAACCGGAATGCTTGTTGCCACTGAAGTGATGAGTCCCATAATTCAACTTCCCGTTTTTGAAAAACATCTGCCCAAAGGGAAAATGCTTATTTGGAATCCGTCCGTAGAACAGCTCGGATGGCCAATATTAAAGATGGGCGCGTACGCAAAAAGAAACCATTGGTACATTGGACTCAAAAATCCAAAATGGTTCGGAGATGAAACCGTCGGTCAAACTACCATGGAAAAAACATGGATTGGCCTTACCGACTACACAACCATGAAAGAACCGGGACTAGACGAACGGATTATTCTTATCCACAGAGGTGTCGACGTACACAGTAAGGGCGACTATAGGAATCTTCCGGTCCATCAGGCTGCCAAAAGAGTAAAGAATTCTACCCGCGCAAAACTCTTTTTTGACCCAAGCCACATCCACGGTCCGAAACTGAGAGATTCCATAGTCGGCGCAACGATTGAAGCGATGAAGATCAAAATCGACGACGAGCAGTATCTCTATGACGGAATCTTGATCGAGGTTGGACGGTCGAAAACAGACACCGAGCAACATATCAGCGTAAAAGAACTGGCAGACCTGTGCAATCAGCTGGCAGAATTTAGAACATTATTGCCGCCGGAAAATTAATATTTATGGTGAGCGAAGTCGAACTATGAAAAAATTAATCATTCGAACTAAATCCTCAAGCTATCCGATTTTCATCGGTAATCATCTTTTGGAAAAACTTGAGGAAGTAATCGATCTCAATCAGTATTCTAAAATCGGAATCCTGACAGATGAGTTAATCGGCAAACACTTTATTCCAATAATAAAAAAAGGATTAAAAAGAGAGGTTTCCGAAATAATCATACAATCCGGCGAAAAAGAAAAAAATATCGAAACATTCCAATATATTTTGGAAAAACTTTTCAAAGAACAGTTTGACCGGAAATCGTTGCTCATTAATCTGGGCGGCGGAGTAATCGGAGATCTCGGAGGATTTGTTGCCGGGTGTTTTATGAGGGGAATATCCTTCCTTCAAGTTCCGACGACACTCCTTTCACAGGTTGATGCCTCAATCGGAGATAAAGTGGGAATCAATTTCGTCGGAATCAAAAACGGCATAGGTTTATTCAATCCGCCTGTTGGAGTAATAATCGATGTTCACACTCTGTCAACTCTTCCCCGACGGGAGTTTCTTTCTGGATTTTCCGAGATTATCAAGCACGGAATCATTGCCGACAAAAAATACTTTGAATTTGTCACGTCAAAAAAGCCGGCAGAGTTCTCAAAAAAAGAACTTGTTTCAATTATTAAACGGTCATGTGAGATCAAAGCGAGTATTGTTGAGGCGGACGAGAAAGAAACTGGCTTCCGAAAAACCCTCAATTTTGGGCATACGATTGGTCATGCAATTGAAGAGTTAAAGCTAGAAACCAATGCTCTCCTACATCATGGGGAAGCAGTTGCGATCGGAATGGTCGCGGAAAGCAAACTTGCCGAACTTTTAGGCATGTTTAATAAACATGATCTCGAGAAAATCAAAAAAGGAATTATTAGAGCTGGATTACCTACATCGATTTCTAATATCTCAACCGAAAAAATGATGGATAAAATGCTGTCTGACAAAAAAAACAGAAATGGAAAAATCTTATGGAGCCTGCCTGAAAAAATAGGTTCGGCAAAATTCAATATCGAAGCATCCGAACAGTTAATTATTAATGCAATTAAACAAATTTTACTATGAAAATCCTTGTTGTTAACGGCCCGAATTTGAACATGCTGGGAAAGCGTGATCCTTCAAAATACGGAACAATTACTTTGGCTAAAATCAATAAAGATTTGTTGAAACTCGCAAGACAAATGAATTGTTCGCTCGAATTTTTTCAGTCTAATCATGAAGGAGACATTATTGATTTTTTGCAAAAAGACAGTTCTCGCAAGGCAGACGGTATACTGGTAAATCCTGGGGCGTTAATCCGGTATGCATACTCTTTTCGCCAGGCACTTATTGATCACGGAAAACCGGTAGTGGAAATCCACATGTCTGATATCGATAAAACCGGAGTAAACAAAAAAGTTAACGTACTCGACGACGTGAGAATTGACCAAGTTACGGGATTGAAAGAACAAAGTTATTATGAAGGTCTGAAAAAATTGGTCGAGTTTATAAAAAAAATATGAAATTCTTGAAAGTAAAAAAAAGTTCATCGCTGAAAGGAACAATTTCAATGCCGGCATCAAAAACTCATTCGTTCCGTGCCTTAATACTGGGAGCTCTTGCCGACGGGATCTCTATTATCAGAAACCCAAAAATAAGTGTTGACTGGGAAGAGGGAATAAAAGCGATGAGAATGTTTGGAGCCAAGATAGAAAAAATTGAAAAAAATATATATCAAATCAAGGGAGTTGCAGGAAAACTGCAAACACCTGAGGACATAGTCAACGTAAATAATTCCGGCACCATGCTGGTATTTATTGCAGGCGTGGCAGCTTCCTGTCCTGGATGGACGGTATTGACCGGAGACGAGTCATTGCGAAAATTACGTAAAATCACCAGGAATTTTATTCAGCCATTTCAGGAATTGGGAATAACGGTCGTTTCAACAAAAGGAGACGGAATGGCGCCATTCGTTTTCAAGGGAAAGGTTGATGGCGGATCAACTCATATGGATGGCATCGGCTGCCAACCAGTTTTCAGCATACTCATCGCTTCTGCCTTATCTAAAAAACCAGTCGATATCTATGTCAAAAATCCAGGTGAAACCGGTTATATCGACCTGCTTCTCTATTGGTTTGATAAGGTGGGATTGAAATACGCAAATGATAGATATGAGCATTATCATTTTCCCGGAAACAAGCCACCGAAACCATTTGACGTCAAGATCCCCTTTGAGTGGTCGGCACCGGGATACCCCCTTTTGGCGGCAATTATCACGAAAAATTCTGAAATAAAAATAAAAGGTATGGATCTCAAAGATCCGTATGGCGACAAAGAAATAATTTATATATTAAAGAAAATGGGCGCGGATTTGACAGTCGAGGAAAATTGTCTGACGGCGCACTCAAGTGAATTGAAAGGAATTGAAGTCGATATGAATAAGTTGCCGGACCAGGTTCCCACTGTTGCGATAGCGGCTTGTTTTGCACATGGGAAAACCGTGATAAGAAATGCATTAACCGCCCGCTGGAAAGAATGTGACCGAATCGCTGCTGTCTGCAAAGAACTGAAAAAAATGGGCGCGGATATAACAGAAACAAAAGACGGATTGATCATTAATCAGGACGGAAATTGGAAGTTGAAAGGAACTAAGATCGATGGATGCTATGACCATCGTATGGTAATGTCATTTTCTGTCGCAGGTCTGGCAAGCGAAGGAGAAACTGTTGTTTCAGATGTTCAGATGATTGAAAAATCATTTGACACGTATATTTCCGAGATGACGAAAAGCGGAGCAAACTACCAGTTAATCACTAAATAAATATGAAAAAAATCATTTTAATCGGAATGAAAGCATCGGGAAAAACAACTGTTGGTCGCCTACTGGCCAAAAAACTTTTTCTCAAACATATTGAACTGGATGATGAAATTGAAAAAAGTCATGCGATGAGAAAAAAAGAAAAACTTATATTTCGCGAAATATTCAAAAAATATGGTGAGGCATATTTCCGTATGCTAGAAACGCAGATTCTCGACACCTTCCTCGTATCCAATAAAGACGCTGATTTTGTCTTGTCTGTTGGCGGCGGAACAGTCCTAAACGAAGAAAATCAAGGAAAACTAAAAAAAGGAGGGAAAATAATTTTCCTTAATCCGGATTCGGGCATTTTATTACAAAGAATTTTGAAGGATGGCATTCCTGCATTCTTCAGCAGTCCAGGAAATCCAAAAAAATCGCTGGATGAACTTTTATTGAAGAGGAAATCCATATATGAAAAAGTTGCTGATTACGTTATTTCCTTTGAAAAGGAATCGCCGGAAGAAATTATTAAAAAAATTATGGATGTCATATGAATATTGATGGAAATACAAAATTAGTTGGTTTCTTTGGCTCGACGTACAAAACGAGCAAGATGTATCAGTTGTATAATATAGCCTTTGAGGCATTAAAACTGAATTATGTATATATCCCCTTTGTCGTCGATGATCTGAAAAAAGCGGTTGATGGAATAAAAGCGCTGAATATCTCTGGAGTAGGAGTAACGATCCCTTATAAAATTGCCATTATTCCGTTTCTCGATATGCTTGATGTTGATGCCAAAAGGATCGGCGCGGTAAATGTTGTTATTAACAGTAATGGAAGACTCATCGGCGGGAATACCGATGGAGCTGGCGGATTAAAAGCCTTGAAAGAGCAAACCGTAGTCAAGGGAAAAAAAGTCATTCTTTTGGGAGCAGGTGGTGCTAGTAGGGCTCTGGCTTTCTCTATCAAAGACGAGGGTGGCAAACTGACTATTTTAAGTAGAACCTTAAGTGAAGCAGAAAAAATAGCAAAAGCAGTGGATTGTCGATCCGACAGTCTAGATAAGCTTGCGCACCACATCAAAGACGTGGACATCGTTATTAACTCAACTTCTGTCGGCATGTCACCAAATAGCAATGAATCAATAGTCCCAAAAACATTATTGCGCTCAGGACTAATCGTCTTTGATATCGTCAGCAATCCAAAGGAAACGAAACTATTGAAAGAAGCAAAAGAGGCTGGATGCAAAACAGTCTATGCTGCTAGAATGTTATTGTGGCAGGCGGTTCTTAAATTTAAGCTTTTTACCGGCGTCAATCCGCCGATCAAGGTAATGGAAAAAGCGTTATTTATTTAATACCACATATATGGCAGGAAATACATTTGGACAATTATTTCGGATTACGACATTCGGGGAATCTCATGGAGAAAGTGTTGGGGTGGTGGTTGATGGCTGCCCGCCGGGGCTTTCTATTTTAAAAGAAGATATCCAGAAGGAACTTGACCGTAGAAAACCGGGTCAAAGCAGTATCACCTCTCCGCGCAAAGAACAAGACGAGATTGAAATTCTTTCAGGAGTATTTGAAGGAAAAACAACCGGTACCCCCATCCTTCTTCTGGCGCATAATAAAGATGTCAGATCCGAAGACTATCATAATTTAAAGAATTTATACAGACCCGGACACGCGGATTATACGTTTGAAAAAAAATTTGGATTGCGCGACTGGAGGGGGTCAGGCCGGGCTTCTGCACGGGAAACTTTGGGAAGAGTCGCTGCAGGAACCATTGCCAAAAAGTATTTGAAAGAAAAACTCAATATTGAAATACTAAGCTATGTTGAGCAGGTCGGCGATATAAAAACGAATGTTGATTTTAATACGGTACAACTGAAGGATATTGAATCAAATATTGTCCGCTGCCCTGATGAACCGGCCGCAAAAAAAATGATTAAACTTATTGAAACCGTAAGAGACCAAGGGGATTCTGTGGGAGGAGTTGTTCGCGGAATCATAAGGAATGTACCCGTAGGTTTGGGTGAACCGGTTTTTGATAAGTTGTCGGCGGATCTGGGAAAAGCAATGCTCTCTATCAATGCCGTTAAGGGATTTGAAATAGGAAGCGGATTTGAGGGAGTGAAACTTAGGGGAAGCCAGCATAATGACGAATTATATGTTGACAAAAACGGAAAAACAAGAACCAAAACCAACAATGCGGGCGGAACGTTGGGCGGAATTTCAAATGGGGAAACAGTGTATTTTAGGCTCGCAATAAAGCCTGTTTCAACGATCAGAAAACAGCAGAAAACAATCAATAAGAAAGGTGAAAGCGTCATCCTAGAAGCAACCGGAAGACATGACCCTTGCGTACTACCACGGGCAATCCCGATTGTTGACGCGATGTCTGCCCTTGTTATTATGGATCATTATTTGCGCCATAAAGCACAAAACCTCTAATATGGACGAACTGTTTCAATTACGAAAACATATTGATGCGCTTGATGAAAAACTGTTTCGTATTATGGCAGAACGAATCTCTGTGGTCAGGAAAATCGGAAAACTCAAGAAAAAAAGCAATCTTCCCCTTCTTGACATAAAAAGACGGGATGAAATCGTCACATCAATTCTTCTTAACGCAAAATCGTTGGGTTTGTCTGAATCGTTTGCCAAAAAACTTTTTCATCTTATTCATGAATACTCTTTAGAAATTGAGAACGAAAAATAACATGAGTATCCACACCGCAAAACGGCTCGAGCGATTTCCCGAATACGTTTTTTCCAGACTGGCAAAAACGGTAAAAGAAATTGAGCGTGTATCAAAAAGAAAAGTTCTGGATTTTGGTGCGGGTTCACCTGATATAAAACCGAGCGAGCAATATCTCAATGCCTATGTTGAATTTATCAGAACTCACGATGCTCATAAATACCCCGGATACGGTGCTATTAAGGAATTTTCTGGAGGACTTGTACATTGGTACAAAAAAAGGTTTAACGTCAACCTTTCTGGCGAAGAACTTCTTCCGTTGCTGGGAGCCAAAGATGGCATAAGTCACCTTCCTTTGGCCATCCTCGATGAAAAAGACGAGGTACTTCTCCCTGATCCAGGCTATCCCGTATTCAGCGGACCGCTCCATATGTTCGGAATCATTCCTATCACTTATGATTTGATCCAGGAAAATGATTTCAAGATTGATTTGGACGGGCTTGAAAAAAAAATTACCAAGAGAACAAAATGCATCTGGGTTAACTTTCCCTCCAATCCGACAGGACAAGTAGCGACCCTTGATGAACTGGAAAAAATTGTTTTATTTATAAAAAAACATAATCTCATCCTTATCTATGACAATGCGTATTCGGAAATCACCTTCGACGGGTTCGTTGCGCCGAGCATATTGGAAATCCCTGAGGCAAAAGAAATTGCTGTCGAGATTGGTTCATTTTCAAAAACATTTTCGTTCGCCGGATATCGGATGGGATGGATCGTTGGAAACAAAACAGTGATTTCCGCCTTGGCAAAAGTTAAGTCTCAAATCGATTCGGGATTATCGATACCGCTCCAAAAATTGGGGGGGTATGCTTTGACACATGTTGACGGTAAATGGTACAAAAACATGATTGGAGATTACCAGGGACGAAGGGATAGGATCGCCGGATACTTAAAAAAATTGAGTCTCCAATTTTCACTTCCAAAGGGAGGCTTATACATTTGGGCAAAAATCCCTGACATATTTAATGATTCAGAAGAATTCTGCATGAAGATGCTCAGAGAAAAACAAGTGCTTTTTACTCCCGGATCTGCCTTTGGAACTAACGGCGATAGATATGTTCGTGTAAGCGTCTGCGTTAATATTGATCATATCAACGAATACTTATGAAAAAAGTAAGTATTGTCGGATTTGGAAGATTTGGAAAAGTTTTATACCGTCTTCTTAGGGACGACTTCGCCGTCACTCTTTACAACCGAAACCCAATAACAGATGAACTCGCAAGCAATACCAAAGTTGCAAAAGACATAAAAGAAATTTATGAAAATGAGAATATCTTCTTTGCAGTTCCGATTGCTTCGTTTGAAGAAGTGATTATTTCCCATAGAAAATATTTTCGCGATCACCACGTATTGATCGACGTTCTCTCGGTAAAAGAATATCCGGCAACCGTATTCAGAAAACATTTAAGAAATTTGGGAACTCAAGCGATGTTGACTCACCCGATGTTTGGCCCCGACAGCAGTAAAAACGGTTTTAAGGATCTCCCAATCATTATGAATCAGTTTACATCTGATAACGAACATTATTTTTTTTGGAAAAAGTTCTTTGCCAGCAAGGAATTGAGCGTTATTGAACTATCACCGCAAGACCACGATAAACTCGCCTCGAATTCACAGGGAGTAACTCATTTCATAGGAAGACTTTTGAAAGAAATTGATTTTAAACCAACAGCAATTGATTCACTCGGATCAAAAAAACTTCTTGAAGTGGTAGACCAGACGTGCAATGATACGTGGGAACTTTTTATCAATCTGCAAAATTACAATAAATACACAAAAAGCATGCGGCTTCGTCTTGGAAAGGCATACGACAAACTTTACAACAAATTACTGCCAAAACGGATTGATCCGAAAAAAATAATGTATGGGATTCAGGGAGGAATCGGAAGCTTTAATGAGGAAGCGGTTCTATCATATGTATCCGCAAATAACATAAAGGATTTCTCAATTAAGTATCTATTTACTACGGAAAATGTCCTCAAGAATCTGCATGAGGGAAACATCGATTTCGGCCAGTTTGCGATTCAAAATGCGGTTGGTGGTGTCGTCCAGGAATCAACCTATGCCATGGCGCGTTACAAATTTCATATTGTCGATGAGTTCGCTATTCTTATTAAACATTGTTTAATGAAACGAAAGGATATTGATATTGCCGGTATCAGAAACATCATGGCTCATCCTCAAAATTTCAGGCAATGCAAGGATACTCTGGCAAAAAAATATGGCTCGTTTACCCTGTTGAGCGGAGACGGAAATCTCGTTGATACTGCAAAAGCGGCCCAGGCTCTTTCAGAAAAAAAAATTCCGGAACATACCGCGATACTCGGCCCAAAAAATTTGGCTCGTCTTTATAACCTGGAAATAATCGAGGAAGACCTGCAGGATAACAAAGAAAATTTTACGACTTTTTTTGTTGTGGGCAGATAAAATCAGCTTGACATGATACTAGCATACTAGTATAATAGGATTCCATGAACGAAAAATACCTTGAAGATCTTATTGAGGAATTTCTGAAGATAAAAGACAAGAAGGTAATGAGAAATTTTTTGATGGGACTCTTTACCGAACAGGAACTTGAAGAAATTCCAACACGAATCCAGATCGTTAAAATGATAAAGAAAGGACTCCCGCAACAAAAAATAGCGGAAAAATTGGGAATCGGTGTTGCAACCGTCACCCGCGGTTCAAAAGAGATTCAAAAAGGCAGGTTTATTAATATCAAATAATATGAGTACTAAATACAATATTAATTGGTGGAACTCCCCTTTTGTTAAGGAGGGTTCTCGTTAACGGTGGAATATACACCAATAAAACCCTCCGTAGGGAGGGTTTTTTTTTGGAAAACCTATGAAAAACATACCAAAGATCACAATCAGCAAAAAACCAACGTATGTAAAACTCGCAGAAGATATAGATTTCTATGAGTTGTTCCGGAAAATTGAAGCTCAATTTAATACTTGTTTCATTCTTGAATCGTTAGGGGAACAGGCAATGTTTTCGCGATATTCTATCATTGGCTTTGATCCTGATCACATTATTTCTGCGAGGGAAAATGATCTCTCTATTGATGGAATCATATACCATGTGACGAATCCGTATTCCGCGTTAAGAGATATTATGCCTTCTCAAACGATAGCCAGAGAATATGCGGGCGGCCTCGTTGGCTACATAAGTTATGACGCTCTTAATTATTTTGAACCTTCGGTCAAGGTTAAAGTTCATGAAATGTTTGAACAGTTTATGTTTGGCGCTTATACCGATGGCCTCGTTTTTGACAAGCTCACCAATGTGCTTTTTTATTTTTATCACAATAAAAACAGAGTCAATAACATAAAAAAAATATTGAAATCGGAAACTCCAAAAAAGGATCTTCACACGAAATTCATCAGAGACACCCTCACGAAAAAAGAACATAAAAAAATCGTGGAAAAAGTAAAAGAACATATAAAAGCCGGAAATACCTTTCAGTGCGAGGTTGGTTTCAAAACAGAATATGAGATCAAAGGAGACGCTCTGCAAGTTTACGAACGGTTGAGACGCATTAATCCTTCTCCCTTTATGTACTATTTTAAGTTCGGAGACAAAAAAATAATCGGCGCCAGTCCTGAATTGCTTTTTTCGCTTCGTGATGGAGAAATGACTACCAAACCGCTTGCCGGAACGATCAGGAGAGGGAAAGACGACAGGGAAGATCAACAGTTAGCAAGAGTTCTTTTGAGTGATCCAAAAGAAATTGCAGAGCACAATATGCTGGTCGATCTTCACCGGAATGATCTTGGAAAGATCGCGCAGTTTGGAACGGTACGGATCAGAGACTTGATGTCTGTCAAAAAATTAAGTCACGTACAACATATTTCTAGTGAAATCGTCGGAATAATGCGTCCGGATGAAGACATGTTTTCCGGCCTTGCTTCAAACTTTCCCATGGGAACTGTTTCTGGGACTCCAAAGGTAGAAACCATAAAAATTATCGATTCAAACGAGCCGCAGGCACGCGGACCATACGGCGGTGGCGTCGGGCAGTTCGGCTTTAACGGTGATTGTACTTTTGCGCTGACACTGCGATCACTCTTTATTTCCGGAACATATGCATATGCGCAGACGAGCGGCGGCATTGTCTATGATTCGGTTCCCGAAAAAGAGTATGACGAAATTACGCGCAAGTTAGCAGCAATGAAAAAAGCAATCCAACTATGAAAATACTCATTATCGACAATTACGACTCATTCACCTATAACCTGTATCAGATCTGTGGTGAAATCCTTTCTAAACTGGGAAAGACATTTACCCTTGATGTGGTCCGCAATGACGAAATTGATGCAAGCATAATTAAGTCAAAAAAATATGACAGGATTATTATTTCCCCAGGGCCCGGAGATCCCAGCGACCCGACATATTTTGGAGTTTGTAAAGACGTCTTAGTTGATGTTGGGAAAAAAATTCCTGTCCTCGGGGTATGTCTTGGGATGCAAGGCATGGCTTATTATTTCGGCGGGAGAGTAACCCGGGCAAAAAAACCAATGCACGGGAAAACAAGTTTGATAATACACGATGGAAAAGGTATTTTTTTAGGTCTTCCCCAGGAAATTGAAGGCATGCGTTACCATTCGTTAATCGCGGACAGAAAATCTTTGCCCGAATCCTTGCAGATTACTGCAGAGTCAAAAGATACCGGTGAGATCATGGGGTTACGGCATAAAACATATCCGATTGAAGGAATCCAATTCCATCCGGAATCCTTTGCAACGGAAGGCGGAAAAATACTGTTACGAAATTTTTTGTTTCAGGATAAATAATATGGATACGACAGGAATTTTAAAATCATTAACGCTCAGAAAAGATCTTAATGCAAAACAAACCGCTGCATTTTTGACAGAAGTAATTCACGGGACCGTTCTCCCGTCACAGTTAGGAGCTGCTCTCATGGGTTTAAAAATGAAGGGAGAAACTCCAAATGAAATCCTCGGATTCGTACGCACCATGAGAACTCATATGATTCACGTAAATCTTCCTGATGCGATTGACGTCTGCGGAACAGGCGGAGACGGAAGCGGAACATTCAACGTTTCCACAGCGGTGTCCTTTGTTGTTGCCGGAGCGGGAATACGGGTCGCCAAACATGGAAATCGCGCTGCAAGTAGTCAATGCGGAAGCGCTGATGTCCTTGAGGAATTGGGAGTTAATCTTAATCTTACCCCTTTCCAAGCAAAAAAAACCTATGAAAAAGTCGGTATGGTATTTTTATTTGCCCCCATCTATCATTCATCATTAAAAAATGCTGTTGAAGTACGGAAACAGCTAAAAATTCCAACCGTATTCAATATCCTCGGTCCATTCGCGAATCCTTCTTCGGTAAAAAAACAGATGATTGGTGTTCCCCGGCCTGAAATCGTCGAAAAATTATCCGATGTTGCGAGACATTTGCATTATGATCATCTTCTTATTGTTTCGAGTGAAGACGGGTTGGATGAATTGAGTGTTTCTTCAGATTCTATCGTCTATGAAATCAAAAAAAGCCAAGTAAAAAGCTACAAGGTTAATCCCACGGATTATGGCTTTAAAAAAACGGATCGTTCGGATATCCTCGGCAGTACAAAAAAAGAAAATGCGGAAATCATAAAGGAAATCCTTGACGGAAAAAAAAGTACTAAACGCGATATTGTCCTTCTAAACAGCGCCTTTGCTCTCTATGTCGCCGGTCTATCCAGCAACGTAAAAAAAGGAATACGATTAGCAGAAAAGTCTATTGACAGCGGAAAAGCAAAATCAGTATTACAAAAATTAGTTCAAGAATCACAAAAATATGCATAATATTCTTTTGGATATCATCAGGAAGAAAAAAAAAGATATTCAGAAAACACATAAAGCTCACGCATTTAAAAACGCACTATTGAATCCTCACTATTCAAATACCGCTTTTATTGGTGAAATAAAATTAGCATCACCTACAATGAAACTCATACATCCAACAATAGACATAACCAAACAGGCGGTTGAGTATGAACATGTCGGTCTCGATGCGATTTCAGTAATAACGGAAAAACATTTTTTTAAGGGCGATCCCTCGTTTATTCAAAATATAAAACAAAAAGTTCAGCTACCCGTCCTCCAAAAAGATTTTATTATTGACGAATCTCAAATTTATGAAGCAAAACAACTTACATCAGACGCCTTACTCCTTATCGCCAGATTAGTGAGTGAACAAGCACTCATTCAATTCGTTTCACTTTGCCAAAGGCTCGGAATTGAACCGATAGTAGAGATACATAATGATGAAGATCTGTATAAAGCGGTTGCAACTACAACTTCAATTATTGCGGTCAATGCGCGAAACCTGGAAACATTTGTTGTACATGTCGATATGGCATGCAAGTTACTAAAAAAAATTCCAGACAGATTCATTAAGCTTGGGTTTTCTGGGGTACAGTCGTCAAAAGAAGTAAAAAAATATCAAAGCTCCGGTGTCAGGGGGATTCTTATCGGCACGGGTCTCATGAAAACAAAAAACATTCCCAAGTTTATGAATTCCCTTAAGATATGAAAACAAAAGTCAAAATTTGTGGTATACGGACTTCTGAACAGGCTTTTATTGCGTATGAGGCAGGAGCTGATTTTTTGGGGTTGCAGTTTGTGCCTTCATCAAAACGTGTGGTTGATGTAGCCGAAGCAAGAAAAATGAGCGACCGATTAAAAGGAAAAATACCATTGGTAGGAGTATTTCAAAACCAACCGCCTGATGAGGTAAACAGAATAAGCCGGGAAATAAATCTTGATTACGCACAACTGCACGGGAATGAGGATATTGAATATTGCAAAAAAATGGTTGTGCCGGTAATCAAATCATTTTGTTTACCGTTTGGCTTCGATCCTGCTGATACTCTTGTTCTTATGAAAAAATATATAGCTGCCTTCTTTCTTATTGACCGCGAGAAAAGAGGAGAAGGTAAAATGTTACCAATTAAAAACGCCGCGTTACTGGCCAATACATATCCTGTTTTTCTTGCAGGCGGACTCACTCCAGAAAATGTTTTGGAGGCAGTAAAAAATGTGAAACCGTACGCCGTTGACGTTGCGTCAGGTATAGAAACCGAAGGTATTCCGGATTCTGGAAAAATCCGATTATTCATTCAACATGCAAAACAATAATATGAAGGGACACTTTGGAAAATACGGAGGCAGATATGTACCGGAAATGCTCATGCCGGCTCTGGAAGAACTGGAAAAAGAATATATACTTGCAAAAAAAGATCCGCAGTTTCAAAAAGAGTTCCATGATCTTTTGAAACATTTCGCCGGAAGACCGACTCCACTGGTATTTGCCGGAAATTTATCGCAAAAACTCCAAGGGGCAAAAATATATTTGAAAAATGAAGGACTCAATCATACCGGAGCGCATAAAATTACCCATTGTATCGGCCAAGCACTCATAGCAAAAAGGTTGAGAAAAACGCGACTCATTGCGGAAACCGGTGCCGGCCAACACGGGGTTGCTACTGCAACGGTCGCCGCAAAACTGGGATTTTCCTGCACCGTTTATATGGGTGAGGTCGACATTGCCAGGCAACGTCCAAACGTATTTTTGATGGAACAACTCGGGGCAAAAGTTATTCCCGTGAGCTTCGGAAGCAAAACGCTCAAAGATGCGGTGAATGCAGCTATCAAAGACTGGATTGAAAACGTAGAGGATACTCATTATGTTCTCGGTTCCGTTTTAGGACCCCATCCCTTTCCGACCATGAACCGTGATTTTCAATCAGTCGTGGGAAAAGAAATAAAAAAACAGATGGATCAAATCGAAGGATCGTTACCCGACGTTATCGTTGCGTGTGTCGGCGGAGGGAGTAACGCAATGGGAGCATTTACCCGGTTTTTAAAAGAAAAATCTGTCCGGCTCGTTGCAGTAGAAGCAGGAGGAAAAGGAAAAACAATCGGTGATCACGCAATACGATTTCCCTATGGAAGTGTCGGGGTCGTTGAAGGGTATAAATCTTTTTTTCTGCAGAATAATGACGGGCAGTTGGAAAAAACACACAGTATTTCGGCCGGCCTGGATTATCCTGGAATCGGACCGGAGTTGAGTTATCTTCGCGATAAAAAACGGGTGGAGTTTGCCAGCGCTACTGACAAAGAAGCCCTTAACGCGGTACAAGTACTTTCTCGATTGGAAGGCATTATTCCCGCTCTTGAATCTGCTCATGCGGTTGCCCACGCGATAAAAATGGCACCAAAACTTGGCAGAAACAAAATCATTGTAGTAAATCTTTCCGGACGGGGGGATAAAGACATATTTATTTTGACAAAAGCATTCAAAGACAGAAATTTTTACGAATTCATGAAAAATTTAATCAAAGAAAAAATATGATCCTTCGACAAACTCAGGATAAAAATAGCAAAAATGGTGAGAGACGCCGAACCATGAAACTCATGACCCATATGGTAGTCGGATATCCTTCTATTCCCGCTACTATCGATATCGTTAAAACGATGGCTGCTCAAGGAGTGGATTATATTGAACTCCAAATTCCTTTTTCTGACCCTTTGGCTGATGGTCCGACAATCATGAAGGCGTGTGAAAATTCTCTCGCAAATGGAACAAAAGTAAAAGACACTTTTTTTATTGCAGAAAAACTTTCAAGTGAAATAGATACCCCTTTACTGTTTATGGCATATTTCAATACCGTTTTCAGGTACGGAGTGGAAACATTCTGCAAGGATGCGAAAAGTGCAGGCGTTTCCGGATTGATTGTCCCCGATATGCCGATTGATGAAGAACGCGAAGAACATTTCTATGAAGCTTGCAGGAACAATCACCTCAATACCATTCAAGTTGTCTCGCCTGCTTCGACAGATCGCCGCCTGAAAAAAAATGTGAAGGTCGCCAAGGGATTTGTATATGCTACGGCGCACCAAGGGATTACCGGAGCAAAAGATCGATTGAATCCTCATTTTGCATCGTATCTTAAAAGGCTCAGAAATTTTTTTTCCATTCCTATTGCTGTCGGTTTCGGAATTTCAAAACGGGAACACCTACAGCTCCTCGCCCCACATGCAGACATCGCAGTTGTAGGAAGCGCAATCATCGAAGTAATTCATTCCTCAAAAAAAGAAAGTATTGAAAAAAATGTGAAGAACTTTATTAAAGGTTTGATGATATAGGAATTTCTTATATAATGAACTTATGAAACTCATCATCTCAAGAGAAGTCAGGAAAAAATTTCCGGATATTGATCTGATATTATTGGAGGTTAATGACGTTACTGTTTCGGCAAAAAAAACAGTCATCCATGAATCCGAACTTCGGAATGAAATAAAAAAAGCTTCAAAAACTGATTTTTTTGAGCACCCTTATTTCGTATCATTCAGGAAATTTTATCGTGAAATTGGACTCAGTCCTGAGATTGAACCGCCGGCAGCTGAAAACCTTTACCGTAATTTCATCAGAAGAGGTGTATTTTCCCAGATCAATAATGTAGTGGACTGTTCGAATCTAGTATCAATACAAACGTATGTGCCTCTTGGTGTTTTTGACACGGATAAAATCGAAGGCGATCTGATGCTCCGTTACTCTGAAGAGGGCGAAGTATTTAAACCTCTTGGCGGAAGGACTGAAATTCTACCAAAAGGTCTCGTTGTCATATCCGATTCCAAAAAATTATTCAGCAAATTTCCCTACAGGGATTCGATTTTCGGCGCTGTAACAAATAATACAAAAAATATTCTTATCATCGGCGACAAAGTAAAAGGTTTTAAAAAAGAGGATGTTGAAAACGCGGTACTGGAAACTGGTTCAAATACAGTTAAATATGCAGGAGGTACTGCGCAAAAAATATTTTATTCAGTTGACCAAACTGAGAAAAATACCGTTTCTTATGATGCAGCAAAACAGAAAACGCTAGGAGGAGTAAAACGGGTCTTTTCCGGCATTAGGGCAACCGGCCGTTTACATTTAGGAAATTATCTCGGGGCGGTAAAAGGATTCTTAAGTCTGCAGAATACCGGCGAATATGAAACCGTATTCTGTGTCGTTGATGTCCATACCACGACTACCCCATATGAGGTTGAAGCATTACGGAAAAACAAGAGAGAAATCATTATCGATTACCTCGCGGCCGGCCTTGATCCAAAAAAAAGTATGCTGATATACCAATCCGATGTACCGGAACATACCGAGCTTGCTTTTTATTTTTCCACTGTTATGACAGTCGCACGTATGCAGCATCTGCCAACATTCAAGGAGAAAGTGAAACAGTATCCTGAACACGTTACAATGGCACTTCTCAACTACCCAATACTTATGGCGGCAGACATTTTGGTTTATAAGGCAGGTCTCGTTCCTGTCGGGATAGACCAGGAACCACACCTTGAAGTAGCAAGGGAAATCGCAAGAAAAATGAATCAAGAATATGGAACCGATTTCCCCGAGCCTATAAGGTTCGCTACCAAAGGTGAGTATATTCCGTCTCTTCAAGGTGAAGGAAAAATGAGCAAAAGTGTTGAAGGAAGTTATATCAATCTTACCGATTCGCTGGATACCATCAGAAAAAAAGTCCGCTCTATTCAAACCGCGACTACTTCTGGTGGGGAAATGAGTCCGGGAGTCAAAAGCCTATTTACTTTTGCAGAACTGTTTATTCCTGACAGAGTCGAAGAATTCAAACGCACATTTGATAAAGGTTCGCTTAAATTTGTTGAACTCAAAGACGCCATCGCTGAAGCAATTTATGGAGAACTCAAACCATTCCAGGAAAAAAGGGAACAAATCGTCAAAGATCAAAAATATGTTGACAGGGTAATCAAAGAAAGTGCAGAAAAAGCCCGTTCAATCGCCAGAAAAACGGTCAATGAGGTAAAGCAAAAAATGGGTCTTGCATAACATCACTTGAATTCTTCAATCATTTCTTTTATCATGTTGGTGAACGTTAGTTCATTTATGTAAACTAATTATTAATTATTCAGTCAACGAGTTAACGGATTATGAGTTATCAAATAAATATCGAATTAAAAATAACTCGCTAACTCGCAATTCGTTAATAAATAATATTTAATGGATACTCCGTTAGCAGACCGGATGCGGCCAAAAACATTGGATGACTTTGTCGGACAGGAACATTTAGTAGGAAAAGGAAAATTTATCAGACAGATGCTCGAAAACGGTCAGATTACATCAATGGTTTTGTGGGGACCTCCGGGATGCGGAAAAACCACACTTGCCCGCCTCATCGCTCAATACGTGAATGCCGACTTCATACCTTTTTCTGCGGTTACATCAGGAGTCGCTGATGTCAGAAAAGTCATTGCAAAAGCAAAAGAAGACAGAACACTTTTTAAGAAACATACGATTTTATTCATTGACGAAATTCATAGATTCAGTAAATCTCAACAGGACGGATTTCTTCCCCATGTTGAAGACGGAACGATAACGTTAATCGGAGCAACAACAGAGAATCCCGGATTTGAAATTATTGCTCCGCTTGTCTCCCGAAGCCAGATTTACGTTCTCTATTCATTAAGTGAAAATGAAATAGAAATACTGGTTAAACGTGCAATCAAATATTATCCCAAACACACGTGGCATAAAGAAGCACTGCAACATATCATTAAACACGCAAACGGTGATGGACGAACTGCGATCAATGCTGTCGAACTTGCAGCATCAATCAATAAAAAAATCACGTTACCTGTTGCAGAAGAGGCAGTCCAGCAAAAAGCAATTTACTATGACAAAAAGGGAGATTGGCATTACGATACCATATCTGCATTTATCAAAAGCATGCGGGGCAGTAATCCAGATGCGACGCTCCACTATCTTGCCCGGATGATCAAAGCAGGTGAAGACCCAGTATTTATTGCAAGGCGCATGCTCATTTTTGCATCAGAGGATATAGGGAATGCTCAACCAACTGCGCTTGTTCTTGCGACAAGCTGTATGCAGGCAGTCCATATGATCGGTATGCCAGAAGCATCGTTAATCTTGGCTCAAACCGCAACATATCTGGCAACAGCAAAAAAATCGATTGCGTCAACAAATGGAGTTTCACAAGCATTGCAGGATATTGATGAAGAAAATCTTGACCCTATTCCTTTACACTTACGGAATTCATCAAATAAAGTCATGAAATCATTAGGGTACGGAAAGGGACATATACGTTATCCTTGGTTGGTTGAAAAAGAAACAGGAAAGAAAATCATTCAGGAATATCTCCCTAAAAATCTTCGGGGAAAAAAATATTATACTCCTGACTGGAAATAGATTAGAACGAGAAATCTTTTACCCGTTCCCATGTGTTTTCGTCAACAACCGTAAGACCATTGTCAGTAATAATGTATAAATAATTATTTACATACACCGCCCGCTTTGCCTGAACACCTTCAAACGCTTTCACTAATTTCAGTTTTTCTCCCGCGTACGAAAAAATATATCCGCCTTTACTACCAGGAATAAAAAATATTTTGCGCTGTTCATCGGGAAGAAATGCGTGAGATGTATTAAGCGCTTCAGACCAGTATTCATCAAGCATGTACTTATCAACTTCCTGGGGATTTTCGGCGGATCGAACATCAAACAATGAAACTTTTACATTTTGGTTTTCTTTTCCCACTCCAAGGACAAGATGTTCAGCTAACGGATGCAAATATGAGGAATATCCGGGAATTTTCAGCTGCCCGGCTAATTTTGGACTGGAAACGTTTGATAAGTCAAGCACATAGAACGGGTCTGTTTGTCTAAACGTCACTATATATCCTCTATCCTGGACAAATCGAGCAGAATAGATACGTTCTGTTTTTCCCAAATCTTGAACTGATCCTTTTGTCTTTAAATTGCCGTCCAAAACATAGACATCGCTGAATAAATTTTGATTGGCCGAACCAAATCGCCAGAACATTGAATCATTCCCGATTGTCGTTGCTATACGTAGGTTACCCTTGTATTCGTCAAGTGAAAACTGGTTTAGTGGTTTTCCAGGAACATCACTCAGTGCATCGATTGAAAAATTCGAAACATTGATTTTCACGATTCCTGTTTTTTCAAAATCTCTCGCTCGCTTTATCATATAATCCTTCATTTTGTTCGTCAGGTTATTCTGGAATGTCAAACGCTGGTCATTATCAAGATTATTGACGTAACCACTGATGATCGTTTCAAACTCTACTTCCTTTGCCTGCTGACTGATATCGTAATCCTGAAGTTTCTGCAATCGTTCTTTGAAGGAATCGGGAAACATATCGGTATTTTCATTCATAAATCCGTTAAAAACCTTTATGAAGTCCGCGGTGTAAAAATAAGTAATATAGAGAGATTCCTTGGACATATACATGACCGATTCATTCGAGGAGCCGACAAACGAAAGCATTTTTTCCACCGTTCCGGTTGAAGGATCGATTCTTGAAACGGTAAAAACGCTGTCGGTTCCAACAGGAACAACCGGATGATAAATTTCAGGACACGCAATAGAGACAGGCCGGTCTTTTATCATCATCGGAGCAAGAGGGCAAGGATTGGAGATATCGGTTCCTGTTTTTGTCACTACATATAATTTCTTGTTATATAAACGGGCCTGAACCTTATAGGTATTATCTTTATATTCGATTTTCCATGACTCTTTTGGATTTTTGGGGTCCGAAACATCATACCCGTAAAGTCCTCGCTTCCCTTGTCCCCCTTCATTAAAAATCACTAACGTATTTTTCGAAAGAAGAAGATCTCCAAAAACCGGAATTGTTGCATTCATCGATAAGTTGCTTACAGGGAAAATGTGAAAGGATCTCACTGCATTGGATAGGTAATCGGGTCGAATCATTCCTACCCCCGGCATTACCGTACCGGGTTTTACATCTCTTCCACTACCTTGACCTCCCATTGGAACCGGCTGTTCATAGATACGGTTGACTAATCCTGAATAATACAGATCAGGTCCGTTTGTTTTTACAATATCGGGCTCATCAATACCGAAAACCTGTACGTTAGTAGTAGATACTCTTTCGGGTTCAGTTTGTGACAATGATCCAATCATATCCGCCCCGCTCGTCTTTGGAGCGTTCATTGTTTCAGTTCCTGCATTTTTCATAAGCATGAGTTCTCCCGAGGATTGGCGATTGCTCTGTACAGAGGCTTTTTGCAAATATTCTTTAAATTCCCTGTCGGAAGTAAATTTTTCAAATTTTGAAAATTCTGAAGGCTTCAAAGAAGTGAGTGTTTTTTTTGAGATAATGGTCTGCAAAATTGTTCCTTTTTTTGGATTTTTCAAATAAGCCATCACAACGATAAAGACCGCAATAAGGAGAATCAAACCAATAAACAGGTTGCGGAGATTGTGATTAGTAGGTTGAACTGGTGTTTGAGTTGGTTCCACTTTCTTTATCTTAAAAAAAAATATATTACAATACAAGAAGCAAATAATTGACTGATATAATTGAAGTATGAAAAACTGCATATTCTGCCATATGGTACAAGGAAAAAAGCCTTGCCATAGGATCTGGGAAGATAATAAACATCTTGCGTTTCTATCAATTTATCCCAATACTGAAGGATTTTCCGTAGTAATTACCAAACAGCATTATCCAAGCTATGCGTTTGATCTTCCTGATGATGTTCTTAAGGATTTCATCGTCGCAGTAAAAAAAGTTGCAAAACTCTTAGACGCAAAACTCGACGATGTCGGGAGAACCGGATTGATTTTCGAGGGTTTCATGATCGATCACGTTCATGCAAAGTTGTTCCCCATGCATGGAACTTCCCAATTAAAAGAGTGGAAAGCGATTGCTTCAAAAGTGGATAAATACTTTTCCGTGTACGAAGGATATATTGCATCACACAACTATAAACGGGAAAGCGACAAGAAACTTGCAGAATTAGCAAAAAAAATAAAAGGATAGATAAGTGTCAACAGCAGGATTCGAACCTGCGACCTAGCGCTTATGAAACGCTTGCTCTGCCACTGAGCTATGTTGACTCATGTATAATTATACAATATGGCTAAGCCCAAAATTGAGCTCTCGATAATCATTATCTCCTACAATACAAAAAAAATTACAGAAGACTGCATTAAATCAATTGAAATATCTCTACGAAGATCCTCGCTCATATATGAAATTATCTTTGTTGATAATGCTTCAACAGATGGATCGGTAGAAAAAATTGAAAATGGGGGATTGAGAATGGATAATGTAAAAATAATCAAAAATACAAGAAATGTTGGCTTTGCCAAAGCGAACAATCAGGCGGTACATGAAGCCAATGGGGATTATCTTTTGCTTCTGAATTCAGACACAGTTGTTCTCGACAACGCAATCGAAAAACTGCTTCTGTTCTATAGGAGAAATGAACTTACCATTCATTTTCTCGGGGGAAAATTACTCAACAAGGATCGGACTCCTCAAGCCTCATGTGGTCCATTTTATTCCTTGCCCGTTATTTTTGGTGCACTTTTTTTAAAGGGTGATTATTGGGGTCTCACTCGCTATTCACCAAATACCGTAAAAGAAGTCGATTGGGTATCCGGAGCATGCATATTAACTAAAAAAGAATATTATATTGCCCTTGACGGATTCGACGAGAATATTTTTATGTATATGGATGAAATTGACTTATTGTACAGGGCAAAACAAAAAGGATACCGGGTTTTTTTCCATCCGGAGGCAGAATTCATCCATTTGGGAAGTGCTTCAAGCGGCGAGAGAACGTATCCGATTTTGCAGGTATACCGTGGATTTATCTATTTTTACCGAAAACACCATGATTCGAAGCAGTCAGTCTTTTTACTTAAGTTTATGCTACAATTAAAAGGTTGGATCGCGATTATTATAGGTAAGTGTACCCATAATTCGTATTTAATTAAAACCTATGAAGAAGCTCTTAAACTTGCTCAAATGGCTTGATAACAACTTGATTCAAATTTTATTTGCAGTTTTTGTATTTATCGTTCCTCTCTATCCAAAGCTTCCTCTCCATATGATCAATTACACCTATATTGCTATCCGAGTCGAAGATATTTACATGGTATTACTCATACTAGCCTACTGCATCCAACTTCTCAGAAAGAAGGTTTCTCTTAATAAGGTATTTTTCATACCCTTTAGTTTGTTCTGGATTGCCGCTTTTGCTTCATACTTGTACGGGTATAAAATTTCCCATACGATCATCATCGGACATTTGGGTTTCCTTCATGCTTTACGGAGAGTAGAATACATGTCTGCCTTTTTTGTAGCCGCATCAGTCATTAAATCAAAAAAAGACTTTTTCTTTTTTTTGAAACTGAATCTATTCGTACTTCTTATTGTGCTTGTCTATGGGGTAGGTCAAAAATTCTTGGGCTGGCCAGCGGTCCAAACCATGAATCCCGAATACGCAAAAGGGTATTTTCTCTTTCTCACCCCTGAAGCCCGCATATCATCAACATTCTCGGGCCATTATGATTTAGCAGCATATCTGGTATTTTTCATGCCAATTATTGCAGCTTTCTATTTTTTCAAAAAAAACATATACTATTTTGGTCTTTTGCTCTTTTCTATTTTTATTCTCGTTCTTACCGCGTCCCGTATCTCATACGCGGCTTTTGTCGTTTCCCTGTTCCCCTTCCTCATTCTGATTCGTAAGCCAAAACATTTTGCAATTGTTCTTATCTTTACCCTCGTTTTTACCTTCACTTCAAAAAACCTTACTTCCCGCTTTAAACGCACCTTTCAAGTAAAACAGATATTTGTAAATCAAAATACCGGGCAGGTGGTCATTCCGCAAAAAATTTCCGCGAAAGAAGTTCCTGCAGGCTCATTTTACATCGGAGTCAATAATTTGAATCTTACCAGTGATCCGGAACTTCTTAGGCAACGCCTTCTGGATGATCTCCGTGACCAAGAAAAGAAAAAAGGGAACAAACTTACCAAGGATCAAGAAAACCAAGTGGTGGCTTCCATGGAGTCAAAACTTAAACCAATCAATACCGTTGTCTCAGATATTTCATTCGCAACAAGATTACAGGTAGAATGGCCCCGGGCAATCAATGCTTTTTTAAAAAGCCCTATTCTCGGTACAGGACCTTCGTCGATCACTGAGGCTACAGATAATGATTATCTTCGTACAATCGGCGAATTCGGATTGCTCGGTTCGTTGTTATTCGCCTTTATTTTTTTCCTCCTTGGCCGTACGGTCGTTTTCGGTCTCAAAGCTGCGGTTGAAAATGAAAAAATCATATATCTTGGATTTTTATTCGGATTATTCGGCCTTCTTCTTAATGCAGGGTATATTGATGTTTTTGAGGCTTCAAAGGTGGCATTCCAATTTTGGCTTATGAGCGGATTATTCGTTGCCTCGTTATCATTGAATAAGGGAAAAAACAGACATGAGGAAAAATGAAGAAAATATATTTAGAAAGATCGATTATGTGATCCTCTTTTTTATTCTTGTCATAGCGCTCGTATCTAGACTTTACAAAATTTCGACTCCTCTCGCTGACCTTCACTCATGGAGACAATCTGACACGTCCGCAGTAACAAGAAACTTTGCCAGGAACGGTATCGATGTATTCCATCCGCGCTATGACGATCTTTCAAGCAATCAAACCGGAATGGAAAACCCGAATGGGTACCGATTCGTGGAATTCCCGCTATATAATGCAATTACCGCTACGCTCTATAATCTCTATCCTGTTTTCCCGATTGAAATCTATGGGAGACTCGTTACATCTTTCTTTTCCTTCTTTATTATTGCCGTCCTTTATTATGTTGGGTTAAAAGAAAGAGACAGGCTCACAGCAATTGTCGGGTCGTTTGTATATGCTGCTTTTCCTTTTTTTGTCTTTTTTTCACGCGTTATTCTCCCTGAAACAACATCATTATCATTTGTTTTTCTCGCGCTTTTTTTTCTTTATCTTTTTAGCTCGTTAAAAAAAGCAAAAATTCAGATTATCTGGTTTATCGTGTCACTGGTATTTTTTGCGCTTTCACTCCTTGTCAAGCCGCCAGCTATTTTTTATGCTTTTGCGCTCCTTGTCATTTTTTACAAAAAATACGGCTTGTCTTTAATAAAGAAACCTCATGTATATGTATATTTTCTCCTTGGAGTTATTCCGCTGATTCTCTGGAGAACGTATATTCAAAAATTTCCCGAAGGAATCCCCCCAAGTGACTGGCTCATTACGAGCGTAAACACCTATCAAGGACTCCAAAATATTTTTTTCAGGCCTGCGTTTTTCCGTTGGATTTTCTTTGAACGCATCAATAATTTTATGCTTGGCGGATACCTTACTTTCTTTCTAGTTTTTGGATCGCTTTCTAAACCAAAAAAATACATACTTACCAGTATCCTTATATCAGCGCTCGCGTATCTGTTTGTATTCCAAGGGGGAAACGTGCAGCATGAATATTATCAAACCTACATTCTTCCAGCGGTAGCACTTTTCATAGGGGTAGGAGTTTCAGCCATATTCGAGAACAGAAAATCGTTTTTTCACCCAATCATAACCAGTGGCGTCATTCTTGTATTATTCGTACTTTCTTATTTCTTTTCCTTTTACAAGGTAAGGGACTATTATTACTATCCTCCAGAGCTTCCCCAGATCGCTAAGGTGGTAAAAACCCTTACAATTCCAACAGATAAAATTGTGACTGATCGGACTGGTGACACAACACTTCTCTATCTTATTGATAGAAAAGGGGCTCCATCAATATACAAGGACCCGCCTGAACTTAAAAAACTTGGGTATTCCTATTTGGTAACTCTCCATAGCGATCTCATTAAGGAACTGAAACAAAAAAAATACAAGGTGGTATTTGAAAACGATACATTTGCTCTGTTTGCATTATGATCCTTCGACGTTACTCAGGATCATAGTGAGTTTATCGAACTATGAAAATATTGATGCTTACTCCATATGTGCCATATCCACCATCATCAGGCGGGCAAATACGCACCTTAAATCTATTGAAATATTTAAGCAAAAAAAACCAGATCACGCTTGTCGCACTCTATAAAGATGACAGTGAAAAAAAATACCTTTCCCATCTCCGCCACTATTGTAAAAAAATCTATTTGTGTCGTAGACCAAAAAAACCATGGCAGATCAATAATATCCTCAAAGCAATATTTTCTGCTCTCCCTTTTCTTATTATTCGAAACTATTCACAAGAAGCAAAGGAACGAATTGCGGACCTTCTAAAAAACGAGGATTTTGACGTCATCCATGCGGAAACATTCTATATTATGCCTCATATCCCTGATACCAAAGTTCCAATTATCCTTGTTGAACAAACAATCGAATATAAAGTGTATCAACATTTTGTAAATTCTGTTTCATTTTACCTCCGCTTCTTATTTCACCTCGATATTTTGAAATTGAAGAGATGGGAAAGGTTTTATTGGAGGAAAGCGAATATTGTTGCAACCGTCTCGCATTCCGACGAAAAAATTATTAAAGAGCTCGAACCCGACATTAAAACAACAATCGTCCCTAATGGAGCTGGGGAAGACATGATTACCCATCGGCTTGAGCGAAAAAACCTGACGAAACCATACATTATTTTCCAGGGGAATTTTAATTGGCTTCAAAATGTCGAGGCTGCAAAATACCTCACCTATGTTATTTATCCAAAACTCTTAAAAGTTGCTCCAAAAATAGAGGTCGTTATTTCGGGACAAAACGCGCGAAAAATCTCTGAATTAAAAAAGCTTGGAGTAATCATCATAGACAATCCTCCCGATGATTTCCGTACTGTCCAATCTCTTTTTAAGAAAGCGTCTCTTTTTATCGCTCCTATATTCGGACCGGGAGGTACCCGTCTAAAAATATTGGCGGCAATGGCCTCAGGAATTCCCGTTGTTTCCACAAAAACGGGTGTTGAAGGACTTGAAGTTGAAGACAATAAACATGTTTTGATCGCGCATGATGAAGATGAATTTGTAAAAATAATTTTGCATGTCGTTTCGCACAAATCCCAGTATGAAGTGATTAGAAAAAACGCGTATCACCTTGTCAGAGAAAAATATAATTGGCAGACGATCGCGCATACATTAGAGATCGTATATCAAACAATCATTACATCGTAGCTTATAAAGTCTAACCATGAACATTGGAATAGATATTTCACAAATTGTGTATGAGGGAACAGGAGTATCCAGGTTTACTCAAGGCCTTACCAAGGCTATCTGCACATATGGAAACAAACATCGGTGGGTATTTTTCTTTTCTTCTTTCCGGAGAAACCTTCAGCCCGAAATAAAAAAATTGATATTGAAAAAAGGATATATGCTCATAGAACGCAAAATTCCACCCAGATTTCTTGCCGGACTTTTAATTAAAGTAGGATTCAAAGTGGAATCTATTGACAGTACGCTCGATTGGTTTATCACTTCTGACTGGGCAGAAATCCCTTCAGACGGTATTAAAAAAGCAACCATCGTTCATGACCTGACCTACATCCGATATCCTGAAGTAATAGAAAAAAATGTACGGAATACACAAATAGACCGTTTACGCCGAGTGAAAAAAACATCATCTGTTATTTTTGCCGATTCATATTCGACCAAAAAGGATTTG
>Ga0334722_10000238_pt1 | contig 84326 bp, 91 predicted proteins | sample C3_bottom_MG_FD_207210 | JGI IMG/M metagenome (GOLD analysis project Ga0334722, IMG submission 207210) | Sediment microbial communities from Yellowstone Lake, YNP, Wyoming, USA - C3_bottom | ecosystem: Environmental > Aquatic > Freshwater > Lake > Sediment | place: USA: Wyoming | collected...
AAGGTCATCGGAAAATGGGCCCTTAGATTTACGCTGCCGGGGCTTGTAGGCTTTGGTGTTGTCGGTCATTCAGCTCTCCTTTAATTGAGATGATATGACCTCCCACACAAAATTTCAGATACGTCCGGAGGTAACGGCATTACTTGATCAGAATTTTAAAGACGTCATCAAACCCTTCAGAAACTCGGTTGCGCACTGCAGCGATCACGATGACACCCGCACTCTAAAACTGTTCGAGCTTCCGCACTCGATACCTGATCGAGCTGCGCTCATTGCTACCCACCTTCTGGAACACCTTGACAACATCATCAAAACCTAACTTTAGGTGGAAAGGACGGGCGAAAGCGGGCTTCACTTTCTTCCGGACCACCGCGCGCGCGCCTTTCACCACGACGTTATACGTCGCTCGCCCAGCGTGGTGACAAAAGGCACACATCGCAGTAGAATTGCGACATGAAACCTTTCCGGTGGAATCCCGAAAAGAACGACGCGCTAAAGGTCGCTCGCGGATTGTCTTTCGAGAGCATTGTTGTCGCGGTCGAGTCCGGCGGCTTGCTTGATATCGTGGAGCACCCAAATAAGGTCAAGTATCCGAATCAGAGGGTGATGGTGGTCGCAGTAGAGAACTATGCCTACTTGGTACCCTTCGTGGAAGAGGAAGACCACTATTTCCTGAAGACTGCCATTCCTAGCCGCAAAGCCACGAGGGATCATTTGCATAAAGGTGAACCAGATGTCAAAACTTGATACCTACGAACTGAAAATCCTAAAGGCGTTTGAGAGAGAGGAACTGAAGTCCGTAGCCACGAAGAGCGAGCTTGAGAAGCTAAAGGCCGCAGCGAGGGCCACGGCGATCAAGGATCGCAGGGTGAACATTCGTTTGTCTTCCATTGATCTCAGCGATATTCAGGTAAAAGCCCTGGAGGAGGGCGTTCCATATCAAACCCTGATCGCCAGCGTTCTGCACAAGTACGTCACTGGTCGTCTTTCGGATAAATCGCAACGTATTACCGGTCGCTCAACACGGACGTCCCGCAAGCGGGCCGCCGGTTAGCGTTGCGTTAAGGCCCAGGCATGGAACCGAGTACTGAAAGCAATATTTCCAAGTGGCGGCTTAGAGCCATGGCGCTCTTGCTGAGCGCCTCCCCACCTGCGGGTTTAAGATTAATGTTTAGGCATGGCCCAACCCTCAAATTGAGAGGGACGCGCGCAAGAGCGGCGCGCGCCGCATCAACGCAATGGGCCGGCTTCATCGGACCGGTTCGGCCAGGCGCGCCTCCAGGCCGCGCAGTTTCTCGCCTATCGCCGCGCCGAGGTACATCTGCGGATTCGACGCGGTGAACCCCTGCTCCCGTTCGCGCTGCGCCACCTCCTTCTGCGCCAGACCGAAGGCCTCGGTAAACGAGCGGGTGCCGCGCAGCGCGTCGTCGAAATAGGCTTTGCCGAACCAGGTGAGATTCTCGCCGTTGTCGCAGCCGAAAGACTGGTTGCGCGCATCGGAGGCGGTGATGATGAGCGTGTTGTCGTCTTTGAGCGGCTCGATGAAGCCGCCCGAATAGCAGGCCGAGATCACCAGCACCTTCCACTTGATGCCGCTCTCGCGCAGCATGCGCGCGAGCGTCGCGGGCCGGATCTGGGTCAATTCCAGCGGCGGCAGTTCGACCGACAGTTCGCCGTCTTGCGTGCCGTGGGTGGTGATGTAGAGCAACAGCAGGTCTTCGTCCGCATCCATGAGCCCGCCTATATGCTTCAGCGCCGCGCCAAGATTGGTGGCGCTGGCGATGGGCAGTTCGCCCAGGGTCGGCGGATCATTGCTGAGCAAGAGCGAGCGGCCGGCAGCGTCGAAACGCTTGCGCATCAGGCGCGACACCGTGTGCAGCTCTTTGCCGAACACGTCCTGGGTGCCGTCGGGCGCGAAGCCGACGAAATACAGATCCGCAATGCCCGCGCGCTGCGGCCGCAGCATCGCCAACTGCGCGTCCAGCAGCCCGTCCTGGGCGTGAAACAGTTCCTCCTGCACGATCGAGGGCTGCTGCGCCGTCTCCTCGTACGGCTGCCAAAGCTCGGCGCGCGGCATGAAGTTCACCAGGATCAGATACCAGGCCGCCAGCAGCGCGGCACTGCGCGTGAATTGCCGCTTGTGCCAGCCGGTCGATACCCACAGCGCGCGCAGGAATGCGGCGAACACCCACGCCAGATAGGCGACATAGGCGATCCAATGCGCAGTCGGCGGGATGCCCGCGCCGGCGTCGCGCAGTCCGGTCACGATGGCCGTTGACACCAGTTCGAACCAGGCGCCGGGCGCGATCAGGATCAGCGCCAGGGCCAGCAGCAGTTCGCGCTTGCAATACCAGGACGCGATGATCAGGCAGGTCAGCAGCAGCAACGGAATTTCGGCCAGCGCCATCGGCAGCGCGCCGTAGTCGATGTACCCCGGGAACCCGCCGCGCAGCATGCCGCCAACCAGCCAGGCCAGCAGGTTGAATACCCACAGCAGCGCAAGCTCGCCGGGAGAAATGCGGAAATCGTAGCGGCTTACGCGAAGAAACAGCGCGAGGCGCAAGCCCGCGCGCAGATTGCGCAGCAGGCCCTGCGGCAGCACGGCCGCATCGAACTTCGTCGTTGGGTCTTCCGGCCGCAAATCTAGCTTCGGACGAGCGCGGATTTCACCGCGGCCACGCGCGCCGTCCGCAGCTGCGCCGCGATCTTGTGCGGCTCGGATACGCTTGCCGCGATGGCGCCGGCGTCGACGGCGCGCGCCGCGCGCAGCGCTGCCAGCAGGCGCGCCGACGCGACGCTGCTCGGGGCGCTGCCGAGCGCGCAGCTCTCGGCCGCCTGCAACAGCTGACCGAAGCGCGCCGGCCGGCGCCAGGCATCGCATGACTGAAGCAAAGCGACGATCGCGCCGGCGTCGAGCTTGGCGCCAAGACCGACCTCCCCACGGTGGCGCAGCGCGAGCATGGCCAGGTCGCGCGCGTCGGCGGGCGCGCGCAGGCGTGAACTCATGCGGCGCAACTCGGGTTCGGGCGCATCCAGGCGCGCAAGCGCGCAAGCGAGCACGGCGTAGCGCACCTCCAGCACCCGGCCCTGCGCGGCGGCGTAATCGAGTGCGCGCCGCGAGCGCGCATACTGGCCGCGCCGCGCCCAGGCCGCGTCCAGTTCCGGCAGCACGCGCGCCAGCGCGCCGCAGCGCCGCAGCTGCGCGAACATTTTCGACGGCGCCGCTTCCATCAGGCCGACGGCCAGTTCCTGCCATATGCGCTCGGCCACTAGGGCGTCGACCTCGCCCGCGTCCACCATCGCGCGCATCAGGCGCAGCGTCGCCGGCGCCACTTCGAAGCCAAAGCGCGCGGCGAAGCGCGCCACGCGCAGGATGCGCACCGGGTCTTCGGCGAAAGCCGGGCTCACATGGCGCAGCACGCCGCGCTTCAGATCGGCCGCGCCGTCATAGGGGTCGATCAGGCGGCCCTGCTGGTCGCGGGCGATCGCGTTGATCGTGAGGTCGCGCCGCGACAGATCCTCCTCCAGCGTCACATCGGGCGCCGCATACACCTTGAAGCCCTTGTAGCCGCGCGCGGTCTTGCGCTCGGTGCGTGCCAGCGCATATTCTTCGTGGGTCTTGGGATGCAGGAACACCGGAAAGTCCTTGCCCACCGGCTTGTAGCCGAGGCGGGTCATGTCTTCGGGGGTGGCGCCGACGACGACGAAGTCGCGGTCTTTGACCTTGAGCCCGAGAAGTTCGTCGCGCACCGCCCCGCCGACTGCGTAAATCTTCACCGGGAGCCTGTTATGCGCTCAGCCCGGGCTTACGCATAGGGCTCGTCGGCGGGGACGAAGTCGGCTTCGGCGCGCGCCTGCGCCATCCAGTCGCGCACCGAAGCCAGCGCGAGCAGCGCGTCGGCATAGCGCTGCGCCGCCGGCGGCAGCGCGACGGCGTAGGTGAGAAAGCGCGTCGCCACCGGCGCATAAAACGCGTCGGCGACGCTGAACTGTCCGAACAGCAGATCGCCGCCTTTGCCATAGCGTGCGCGGCAGGATTCCCAGATTTCGACGATGCGATCGATGTCCGGCTGCACCTCTGGGCTCATTCCCTTGCCCGGCAGCGAGGCGCGGATGTTCATCGGCATGGCGCTGCGCAGCTTGCGAAAACCCGCGTGCATTTCGGCGCAGATGGAACGCGCGATCTGGCGCGCGCGCGGGTCAAGCGGCCACAGGCGCCGGTCGGGAAACAACTCCGCCACGGCTTCGCAGATGGCCAGCGAATCCCACACCGGCTCGCCATCGACGAGCAATACCGGCACCTGGCGCGTCGGCGAGTAGGGCTCTATGCCGCGGACCCGGCCCTGATCGCTGAACTTCAACTGGATTTCCTCGAACGCGATTCCGGCCTCGGTCAGCAGCACCCAGGGCCGCATCGACCAGGACGAGTAGTTCTTGTTGGCGATTGCGAGTTTGAGCGGCTTCACGCGTCGCGCGTCTTTCTGCCGGCGCAACTGCGCAGCAGGCCGAAGCGTGAGCGCGCGTATATTCCCCGCAGGTAGACTGGGGCCACCGCCTCGACGGCGGCGGGCTGGATGCCGAACGGAAACGCCGCGGCGCTGGTGCTGTCTAGCGACATCGACAGTACGTTGTCGCGGCTCATGAGCTTGCCCGGCAGCCACTCCATGATCCAGGCTTGCAGCATCGAATACTTGAGGCTGAGGCCGACGATCGGCCGCGCATGGCCGCTCGCGCGGCCGGCGAATTTCACCAGTTCGCGCAGCGTGTAGATCTTGGGTCCGCACAGATCGTAGCTCTTGCCGAAGCTCTCGCGCTCGGCGAGCGCCTGGACCATGGCCCGCGCCACGTCCTCGACATAGACCGGCTGGAATTTGGCCTCGGGACAGGCGAGCGGCACCAGCGGCACGAACCGCTGCAGCAAGGCGAAGGTATTGAGGAAACTGTCCTCCGGGCCGAACACCACCGAAGGCCGGAATACCGTGATCGCCAGCCGCTTGCCCTCGGCGAACATCCAGTTTTCGCCGTCGCCTTTGGAGCGCAGGTAGGCGCTGGGGCCTTTGCTCGATGCGTTCAGCGCGCTCATGTGCAACAGGCGCGGAATGTGCAGATGCTCGCACGCAGCCGCCAGATCCCGCGGCAACTCGGCATGCGCGCGCCGGAAATCGACGCCGTAAGGCTCGCCTGGCCGGCTCTGCAGCACGCCCACCAGGTTGATCACCGCGTCGCAACCGCGCAATACGGCGGCGAGCTGCGCCGGATCGAACACATCCGCCTGCACCACTTCCACCGCGGGCAGCATGAACAAATGTTTGGCGCGCTCGCGCCGGCGCGTGGTCACGACCACCCGCCTGCCCTGTTCGGCAAGCAGGCGCACGACATGGCGGCCGATGAATCCGCTGCCGCCGAGGACGGCGATGCGTTCCGGCTTCATTTCGGTTCTCCTTGCGCGGCCTCGCGCTGCGCCACGACGCTGTCGCTGCTGCCGCCGCGCGGCGCGATGACGCCGAGGCGCGCTTTCAGCGAGCGCACCTGGCCTCCCAGCAGCGCGGCGTAATACATGGTGTTGTTCATCACTTTCTTGACGTAGTCCCGGGTTTCGTTGAACGGTATGGTTTCGGCGTAAATCGCGCCTTCCAGGGTGTGGGTATCGCGCCATTTGCGCGCCCGACCCGGCCCCGCATTATAAGCGGCTGCCGCCAGCACCGGATTGCCATCGAGGTCGTCCAGCACGTGGCGCAGATAGTAGGTGCCCAAAGCCGCATTGACGCCGGCGTCGGTCACGCGCGCCCAGGAATAGTCCTGCATGCCCATGCGATGCGCGACCCACTTGGCCGTCGCCGGCATGAGTTGCATCAGGCCGGCCGCCCCGGCCGAGGACTTGATCGCCGGGGTGAACCGGCTCTCCTGGCGCACCAGCCCCAGTACCCACGCCTCCTCCAGCTGCTGCGCGCGCGCGTTCTCGCCCAGCGCCTCGCGATACGGCGCGAGATAGCGCACGCTGAAATCGTGCAGCGCGAGCGTCTTGTCGGCGGTGTTGATCGCACGGTCGAACATCTCGTTCTGGCGCGCGAATTCGGCAGCCGCCAGAAGTTGCTTGTCGTCCATGCCGCGTATCGACCAGATCCATTCACGCGCCGATTCGAAACGCTGGCCCAGCTGATACAGCGCGAGCGCGCGCGCGAAGCCGGGCTCGCGCGCAATCGCGGCCACATCTTCCGCCGTAGGCGTATAGCCCTTGCTGGGAACGGCAAAGGCGCGACCCAGCTCCTCGGCGGCGAGCTGGGCGTAGAAATGGTGTTCGCCGGCGATGCGCTCAAACAGCGTCCGCGCCTCGGCCGGATTTCCCAGCGCCTGCACCGCGCGCCCCTGCCAGTAGATCCAGGCCGGTTCGTTCCTTTGCAGCGGCGACATCATGCGCGCCGAGACCAGCACTTCGGCCCAATCGCCTTGGCGCAGTGCCGCGCGCAGGCGCCACGCCAGCTGTTCTTCCGACAACTGCGTTCCCGCCGCATGCGCCGCGCGGTACCACTTGAGCGCTTCGAGCAGGTTGCGCCGCGCCGCCTGCAGCGCCAGCTGTCCCCAGACATAACCCTGCTCCTCGGTGGAAAACCGCGCGCGCAGCTTCGGCTCCCAGATAGCGGCGGCGGCGGCAGGATCGCTGCGCGCCAGGCGATACAAGGCGAACATGGTGAGTTCGCGCACCGCGCGCTGCGACAGATTTTTCTTCTTGTCGTCGAGATAGCGTTGCGGTCCAGCGGCAGCCGCAAAAAGATGGCCGCGATCCAGCGCTTCGCGCGGCGGCAGATACTCGGCGGTGCGCCACGCGGCGCTGACTGCTCCGGCTTCGAGCAGCAGGCGTATGCGTTCCCACACCTGGCGGCTGGTGAATTCGCCTTTGGCGATGAGCGCTTCGGCCAGCGGCACGCAGCCTTCGGGCAGTTCGCGCGGCGCATACCACTGCGCACCGACCTCGGTCAGCGCGGATGCGTCCTGCTGCTGCCAGCGCGCCTGCAGCGCGTAGCAGCTGATCTCAGGATCATCGCTGACCAGCAAAGGATGCTCGGCACGGAACAGCTCCCATCGCTGTTTCTTGCCCAGCACCTTCAGCCAGTCCTTGCGCACCTGCTCCGCGAGCAGGCTACCCTGCTGGCTCGAGAGGAAGGCGCGCACGTCCTCGGCGCGTGCGTCCTCCAGACGCGGACGCAGCATCCAGGATTCGACGTAGGGCTCGAGCAGATATCCCTGCAGTTGTGCATCGTAGCGCGCGAGCTGGTTGTAGTCGCCGGCGCGTACGGCGGCGCGCGCCGCGAGGAACATCTCCTCCTGCGTCTGCGGCCCGGACGGGCTGGCCTGCGGCGCAAGCGGCGCCAGGGCGAGCGCCAGCGTCAGCGCGCGCAGCATCGGTGTTATAGTGATTTTGGTGGCTAAGCCCATGATGAAGTTAGTATAAACGCTCCACGACCCGGATGGATGACGAACGTCAAATATATGCAGCACGCTGAATTGATGGCCTGGCGCAAGGAACTGCGGCGCGAACTGCTGGCGCGCAGACAGGCGGTGCCCGCAGATCGGCTGCAGGCCTGGCGCTTGGCCATGGACCGGCATTTGCAGTACGGGTTCCCGGGCCTCGCGCGGGGTGTGGTGGCGTTCTGCTGGCCGATCCGCAACGAGTACGACGCGCGGCACCTGCTGCGCCGCCTGCGCCGGCAGGGCGCGATCACGGCACTGCCGGTGGTGGTCGCGCCCAAAGCGCCGCTCGCTTTCCGCGAATGGCATCCAGGCGTCGAACTGGCCCTGGGCAAGCTCGACATCCCCTACCCCAAGGCGGGCGCCGGACTGGTGCCGGATACGGTGTTGCTGCCGATGAACGGTTTCGACGCGCAGGGCTACCGCCTAGGCTACGGCGGCGGATTTTTCGACCGTACGCTGGAGAGCCTGGGGGCGAAAAAACCGCTGGTGATAGGCGTGAGCTTCGAGCTCGCCGCGATAGCTACCATCCACCCCCAGCCTTGGGACATCCCCGTCGATTACGTGGTCACCGAGCGCGGCGTCTACCGCCGCGACGAGGACAAGCTGGAGTTCCTCGGCGTGCCGAGCAACGCGAAGGGATCCAGCCTCAGTTCGCCGGTGTGCTACGCGGACGAACTTGCGCCGGGATATTTCGGGGACGATCCGGCTGGCGGCTAGGGTTTGCTGCGGCGCTTGACCCTCTGCGGCGGCAAGGCTAGCATCGCTAGTATCTCATTTGTGATACAAGGTGCGCTCATGGCCGTTTCCCTGCGGGTTCCCGATGATGTGAAAAAGCGCGTTGACCGTCTAGCCGGCGCGCAGGACACCACGGCGCACGCCTTCATGCTAGAAGCCATCCGCGACAGGGTCGATGCCGAGGAGGCGCGCGCGGCGTTTCTAGCGGAAGCGCAGCGCCGGCTCGCGCGCATGAAGAAATCGGGCAAGAGCATTCCCGCCACGGAGGTGTTTGCTTATCTGGATGCCCGCGGTAAGGGCGGAAAGCCGGCGCGACCGAAGGCGCGCAGAACGCCATGATCGTTTTCGCCGAAGAAGCCTTCGACGACCTGGAGCAGATTTTCGAATTCAATTACGCGCGCGACCCGGCCACCGCCTTGGCGCACATCGAGGCGGTACGCAGCGCCGTACTCATCCTGGAAGCGCATCCCAAGATCGGCCGACCGACCGGCGCCGGCTCCGCATTAAGGGAACTAGTCATCTCGCATGGGGAGGCGGGCCACATCGCGCTCTACGAACATGCGCCGACGGAAGACCTCGTCCGGGTCGTCGCCATCTGCCACCAGCGCGAAGCCGGCTATCGCGGTAGATAATTGACTTGACCGCGCGCGCGGTGGCGCTTGCATGCAGGAGCGTGGTGCGGGTCGGCGTCCTGCCATCGCCCGCAAAGCCAGGATTGACGCGGCTCTTCTATGTATAGCGCGATAAAGCGACCCTGACCCGATGTTTCGAGTGGCAGCTATCTGGAAATTCGGCCAAGCGTCACTTTCGGCCACCAGCAGACTGCCACACTGGTCCCCAAGCCAGTTTGTGGCCGACCGGTCTTGTTAAGGCTTGTAGGACGCCTGCCCACTGCGCAGCGCCACCTCCACGTCAGGGCAGGCGTCCTACAACCCTTAACAACATGAGACGCTGGCGCTGTCAAATCATGGCTCCTTTGAATGACAGGTTCTGTCCGTAGAGTAGTCACCCGACATCTTACGGATCCAGCGCAGTACCGAATCCTGGCCCGTCATCGTCGCATTTTGCGGGCTTCCGGCGCGCCCGGCGACTGGACCGGCGTTTGTAACGTAAAGCTTGAAATGGCGTAGATATGTATGTCTTTCCCCGAATTCGAAACTCTAGGTTTGGGGACGATAATGGTCTGTGCGAGTCTGGCCGCACCGCTTCTATAGGGAATGACCTTATCCGGTATCGATATCAACGGAACGCATCCATTGGAAACAATTTTCACTGTCGATAGGCGGTGGAGAGGTTGTTGACCTTGGCCAATGATCGATGAATGGCGGTCTGTAGCCTGGAGTATTTGGCGCTAGTTATCCCCGTAAGCAGAATATCTGCCAATGACACGGTTAGATAGGTGCGAGCACTGCATTGCTCGAGGGGAACTGGCCGTGGTGACAAAATGGATAACCGGGACATCGCGAGAATAGGGCATGCCGTCATCGAAACACAACAATGAGAACACCGAATCGGCGGACGGCGCAACTCTACCGCGCGCTGGCCAGCGTCAAACTCCGATAGCCAGCAGCCTGTATTCAAAGCTCTTCCCCGGTATCCGCGCCAAGTTGATCGCCATCTTCGTGCTGATCAAGGTGGTTCCGTTGCTGCTTCTTGCCCTACTGGCGTGGCATGCGGCGAAACTGCTGGGCGAGAACGTTACCGAGCGTTCCACCGGCATGGCAGACCAAATGGTCGGCACCATCAAGACAGTAGGCGATACGGTGACCCAAGACGCAGTGCGGGCGCTCGACGAGCGATCGAGCGAAGCCATCGAACGGCTTACTACCGACACTGCACGCGCCGTCGCCAACTTTCTGTACGCCAGGGACGCAGATATCTTGCGGGCCGCGCAGGTGGCGCCGACAGAAGCCAGCTACCGTGCTTTCCTGGCTGCCCGCAAGCGCGCGCTGTTCGCGCACGGACCCTGGAAGCTCGCAGAAGACGGCAAGCATTGGACGCCGGAAGAAGCGGAGGGTGTCCTGCCGGCGCTTGCCGCCGACGCAAAACGGGCATTGCCCGACAACAGTAAGGATTTTCGCTCCCGGCCGCCGGAAAATCTGGGCCGCAGAGAAATGCGGCTGCTCTACGCCGAGATCGCTTTCGTCGGCCTCGACGGCAAGGAGCGGGTGAAAGCGACCAGTAGTGCGCTCGCTTCAGCCAGACTCGCCGACGTACGTGACCGCATGCAAACGTTCGCGAAGGCGGAAACCTACTGGGCAGAACTGCGCAAACTCAAACCGGGCGAAATTTTCGTCTCCGATGTCGTCGGCAGCTACGTCGGCAGCCGTGTCGTCGGAACCTATACGCCGGAGGCGGCGAAGAAAGCCGGCATCCCCTACTCGCCGGAACAATCCGCTTACGCCGGCACCGAGAATCCCGTCGGAAAGCGCTTTCGCGGAATCGTGCGTTGGGCCACCCCGGTCGAAAAAGACGGCAAGGTGGTGGGCTACGTCACCCTCGCGCTCGATCATGATCACATTCGCCAATTCACCGACCGTATCGTGCCGACGAATGCGCGCTACACGCCCATCAGCGACGCCATCGCCGGCAACTACGCGTTCATGTGGGATTACAAGGGGCGCGCCATCTCCCATCCGCGCGACTATTTCATCCCGGGTTTTAACGCGCAAACGGGCCTGCCCGAAACGCCGTGGATGGACCAGTCGCTCTATGAGGCCTGGCAGGCTTCCGGCAAACCGTCCTATGAATTCCTCGTACATACGCCGGTGTACCTCGAACAATCGCTGAAAAAGAAGCCCGCAACGGCGCTGGTCAAGGCCGGCACCATTGCGCTCGACTGCCGCTACCTCAATTTTTCGCCGCAGTGCGAAGGCTGGAGGCAACTTACCGAAGCCGGAGGTTCTGGATCTTTTGTGATCTTCTTCAGCGGCCTGTGGAAACTCACCACGGCCGCGGCCATTCCCTACTATACCGGGCAGTATGGTCGGCATCTGCGCGGATTTGGCATCGTCACCATCGGTGCCAATGTTGAAGATTTCCACAAGGCGGCCACTGAATCAGCGGCGCGCATAGGCGATGTCATTGACCAGAAGAACGGCGCGTTCAGACAGGCGCGCGCCGCACTGATCGAGAATATTAGGGGTAATCTGTCGCGCACAGCGTGGGGTCTGACGCTCTCAACCGGCATTATGGCGGCACTCGTCATCCTCATCGCAATCTGGATGGCAAACGTGCTGACTCGACGCATCACCGCCATGACCGATGGAATCCATCGCTTCCAGAGCGGCGAGCACGGGCATCGCTTGGAGGTGAAGTCGAATGACGAGATGGGCGAGCTCGCCGCATCTTACAACCGCATGGCCGACACCCTGCAGCAATCCTTCGCCGACATGCAAGGCGAATTGCGCACCCGGCGGCAGACCGAGGAGCAGCTTCGCGTTGCGGCCACCGCCTTCGAATCCCGGGAGGGCATGGTCGTCACCGACGCCCGGAGCGTGATCCTGCGCGTCAATCGCGCCTTCACCAATATCACCGGCTACACCACCGAGGAAGCGGTGGGCCAGACACCTAAAATGCTCAGATCGGATCGCCATGACGCGGCTTTCTATAGCACGATGTGGCAAAGCATCCAGCGTGCCGGCGCCTGGCAGGGCGAAATCTGGAACCGGCGCAAGAACGGCGATGTATATCCGGAATGGCTGACGATCACGGCGGTAAAGGACGCCAATGGAATAGTGACGCACTACGTCGGAACGCTAAACGACATCAGCGAACGCAAACAGGCCGAGGAGAAATTGCAGCGCTTCCGCGCGGCGATGGACGCCACCGAAGACGCGATATTCCTGATCGACCGCAAGAGCATGCACTTCATCGACGTCAACAGCGCCGCCTGCAATATGCTGCGGGTAACGCGCGACGAATTATTCGCGATGGGTCCAGAAGGCGTTCTGTCGAACTCGCGCAGCGAAATGGAGAAGACCTACGACGCCGTCATTGACGGCGGCGCCAGCACTGAACCGGTCGAGTTGCTCTGGACCGCAACAGACGGCTCGAAGACTTGGATCGAACTTCGACGCCGCGCCCAGCCGTCGACCGAAGGTTGGACCATTGTCAGCGTGGGGCGCGACATTACCGCGCACAAACAGGCGGAGGTGGCGCGCGCGCGCCTTGAGGGGCAGTTGCGCGAGTCGCAGAAAATGGAGGCGCTGGGAACGCTCGCCGGAGGCGTGGCGCACGATTTCAACAACATCATTGCGTCGATCATGGGCAACGTGGAACTCGCGCGCCAGGACACGGAACCCGGGCACGCCGCGTCCGAAAGCCTGGAGGAAATCCGCAAGGCGAGCCACCGCGCGAAAAATTTGGTGCAGCAGATTCTTGCTTTCGGGCGGCGCCAGCTGTCGGAGCGCAACGTGATATCACTGACGTCTATAGTCGGCGAAGCGGTTAAGTTGCTGCGCGCGACCCTGCCCGCAGGAATCGGTCTGAACGTTGAATGCTCGGCCGATGCGCCGACAGTGCTCGCCGACGCGACGCAGGTCGAACAAGTGCTACTTAATCTTTGCAACAATGCCTGGCATGCGATTCGCGGACAGGCGGGTCCCGGCATGATCGATATCAAGCTGGCTGCGCATATCGTCGATGGGGAACCTTACTGCGGGCCGGAGCGGCGCGTCAAGGGCGAGCGCATCGCCTTGCGACCAGGCCGCTACGCATGTCTGACGGTGCAAGACAACGGGCCGGGCATGGATCGGGTAACGAGATCGCGCATCTTCGAGCCATTCTTCACCACGAAGCCGGTGGGCGAAGGCACTGGGCTCGGGCTGGCGGTTGTGCATGGCATTGTGCATAGCCACGAGGCGAGCATCGTGGTGCAAAGCGCTCCCGGCGAAGGCGCGACCTTCCGCATATATTTCCCCGCGGCGCAGGCGGCCATTGCACTCGAGTCGAGCCGGGACGACGTCGATACAGGCAAAGACCTCGATCGCACGCCTGCGTTGCAGGCGGAAGGCAAGCATATTCTCTACGTGGATGACGACGAAGCGATTGTGTTTCTGATGACGCGATTGCTTCAACGCCAAGGTTACCGCGTAAGCGGCTTCATTGACCCTGGCGAAGCGGTTGCAGCAGTGCGCGCGGCTCCCGGCGAGTTCGATCTGGTGGTGACCGACTTCAACATGCCGGGGATGTCCGGGCTGGAGCTGGCGCGCGCGCTGAAGGGCATTCGCGCCGATCTGCCCGTGGCGCTCGCTTCAGGCTACATCACGGAGGAATTACGGCTAGAGGCACCTGCCGCCGGCATAAGTGAACTGATCTACAAGCCCAACACTACGACTGATTTGTGCGAGGCGGTGTCAAGGCTGGCACAAACAGCAGGGAAGACATCGACATCTTCCTGACCCGCTACGTTTTGGGTAGCGGACCTCGGTGAACGTCTGCTGCTGATGTAAGCGGACGTTCAATCGAAGGACGGTTGTAAGACCGGTTTGGGTCGAAAGTGTGATTCCGCGTATTCGAGAGGCAGACGCTCGCAGCGGTTTCGGTCGAAGAAGCACAGCCGCGATCAACCGAGAAACAGCGTGTACGCCGGGTTCTCGCTTTCGTCCCAGAACGGATAGCCCAGTTCGCGCAGGAAGCGGCGGAACTGCGGCATTTCCTTCGGCGGCACCTGCATGCCGACCAGCACGCGACCGTAGTCGGCGCCGTGATTGCGGTAGTGGAACAGGCTGATGTTCCAGTCCGGTCGCATGCTGTTGAGGAACTTCATCAGCGCACCCGGCCGTTCGGGAAACTCGAAGCGGTACAGCAGCTCGTGTTTCGCCAGCGCCGCGTGCCCGCCGACCAGGTGGCGCACGTGCAGCTTGGCCATTTCGTTGTCCGACAGGTCGATGGTCTTCAGGCCGTGGCGTTGCAGCTTGCGGATCAGGCGCGCGGTTTCGTCGCGGTCGTGCACCTCGACACCGACGAACACGTGCGCCTCTTTCGAACCGGCCATGCGGTAGTTGAACTCGGTGACGTTGCGCGCGCCCAGCGTTGCGCAGAATCTCTTGTAGCTGCCGGGGCGCTCGGGGATGGTCACGGCGAGTATCGCCTCGCGGTGCTCGCCCACCTCGGCGCGCTCGGCGACGAAGCGCAGGCGGTCGAAATTGGTGTTGGCGCCGCAGGCCACCGCCACCAGGGTCTGACCGCGCACGCCTTCGCGCTCCACGTAGGCCTTGGCCCCGGCGATCGCCAGCGCGCCGGCCGGTTCGAGTATGGAGCGGGTCTCCTCGAATACGTCCTTGATCGCGGCGCAGGTCTCGTCGGTATCGACCAGGATGATCTCGTCGACCAGTTCCTTGCACAGGCGGAAGGTTTCCTTGCCGACCTGCTTCACCGCCACGCCGTCGGCGAACAGGCCCACCTGGGCCAGGCGCACGCGCCGGCCGGCCTTGAGCGAGCGCGCCATGGCGTCCGAATCCACCGGCTGCACGCCGATGATTTTGATCTCCGGACGCAGGCGCTTGACGTAAGCGGCGATGCCCGAGATCAGGCCGCCGCCGCCGATGGCGACGAAAATCGCGTCTATCGGCGCCGCCGCCTGGCGCAGGATTTCCATGCCTATGGTGCCCTGGCCCGCGATCACGTCCGGATCGTCGTAGGGATGCACGAACGTCAGCTTGCGCGTTTTCTCGATTTTAAGCGCCTGCCGGTAAGCCTCGTCGTAGGAATCGCCGTAGAGCAGCACCTCGGCGCCGCGCGCCAGCACCGCGTCCACCTTGATGCGCGGCGTGGTCACCGGCATCACGATCACCGCCTTGCAGTGCAGGCGCTGCGCCGCGAGCGCCACGCCCTGCGCATGGTTGCCGGCCGAGGCGGCGATGACCCCGCGCTTGAGCTTCGCGGCAGGCAACTGCACCATTTTGTTGTACGCGCCGCGCAGCTTGAACGAGAATACGGGCTGCACGTCCTCGCGCTTGAGCAGCAAAGTATTGTGCAGGCGCGCGGACAAAATGGGCGCCGCCTCGAGCGGCGTTTCGATCGCCACGTCGTAGACGCGTGCCTTGAGGATTTTTTCGAGATAATCGGGATGCATGGCTGTTCGTTTCAAATTGAGCGTGCAAGGGTAGCAGGATGTGCTTTGCCGGGGCAAGGTTCATGCCTCAGGCCTGCAGTCGGAGATGCGGCTTGATCGGCGCCGAAGCGAGCCTCGTCACCCTGCTGGGCTGGAGCTTTCTCGCCTCGACCCTGGTTCCGATCAGCTCGGAAGCGGCGCTGTTTGCCGTACTCAAGCTGCACCCGGATCTCGCCTGGCCCGCGATCGCCGTGGCCACGCTGGGCAACACTCTGGGCGGCCTCACCACCTACCTGATCGGGCGCTATTTCGGCTCGAAAAAGCCGCTGACCCAGCTCGAGCGCGTCACCCGCTACGGCAGCCCGCTGCTGGCGCTGGCCTGGCTGCCTTTCGTCGGCGACGCCCTGTGCCTGGCCGCGGGCTGGGCCAAGCTCAACTGGGTGGCGGTGGCGCTATGGTCGGCCGCCGGGCGTTTCGCGCGCTACTGGGTGGTCGCGCAGGGTGCACTTTGGTAAGCTAGCAGCATAATGGCTGTTTCAGAACGCCTGAAACAGCCGCTGACTTAGGGGAGCATGCGGGGAACTTTCCCCTCATCGTAACGAAACTTATGGCGAAGAAAAGCACAAGAAAAGGGAAGCCGTTCTGGGAGCGCGGCTACCAGTCGCACGGCTACTGGCAGGGCAAGGAGCGCCTGGGCACGGTGCAATTGGGCGAACGCAGCCAGTGGGACGGCATCTACCGCTGGCAGGCGGGCACCCGCGCGGGCGAAGCGAAAACCCTGGCCGAGGCCAAGCGTGCGGTCGAGGAACAGGTGCTGTCGCTGGCGAGCCAGTTGTCGCTGTTCGGGGAACCGGACCGCGATTGAATTCCGGGTGCAGCAGCGCGCGGCCCTTGGGCGCGCGCTGCGGTAGATCCCGGGCGCCCGATCAGCCGGCGCTAGCCGCCGGCGACACCCTGGGTATTCACATAAAGCGCGTAGATCGATGTGCTCCCCGCCATGAACAGTCGGTTGCGCTCGACCCCGCCGAAACACAGGTTAGCGCAGCGCTCGGGTAGGCTGATGCGGCCGATGAGTTTGCCCTGCGGATTGAATATGGCCACGCCGTCGAGGCCTTCCCGGCCCATGCCCCAGCCGCACCACAGATTGCCGTCGATGTCGCAGCGCATGCCGTCCGGCGTTCCGTCGGGTTCCGCAGTGAGGAACAAACGCTTGTTGGCGAGCTTCGCGCCGCCGTCGACCACGTCGAATACCTGGATGGTGCGCGGCGCGGGCAACGCCTGGATCACGTAGAGTTTGGATTCGTCGGGCGAGAAGCACAGGCCGTTGGGCCGGTTGATGTCCCCCGCCACTACCGAGAGCTGGCCGCTTTTCGGATCGACGCGATAGACATTGGTGGGCAGCTCGGGTTTCGCCGGATGCCCCTCGTACAGGCCGAGGATGCCGAAGGGCGGATCGGTGAACCAGATCGAGCCGTCGGATTTGCATACGATGTCGTTGGGCGAATTGAGCGGCTTGCCGTCGAAACGGTCGGCGATGACCGTGATCTTGCCGTCGTACTCGGTGCGCGTCACGCGGCGCGCGTCGTGCTCGCAGGTGAGCAAGCGCCCCTGCCGGTCGCGCGTGTTGCCGTTGGCATTATTGGACGGCTTCCGGAACACGCTGACGCGGCCAGTTTCCTCTTCCCAGCGCATCATCCGGTTGTTGGGAATGTCGCTCCAGAGCAGGTAGCGTCCGTCGCCGAACCAGACCGGGCCCTCGCACCAGCGCATGCCCGCGGCAATGCGCTCGACCTTGGCCAGACCAAGCTGGTAGCGGGCGAAGCTCGGGTCGATCACCTGGATCAACGGGTCGGGGTAGCGCGGGCTGAGCGGGCCCAGTCCATGGCCGTCTGCCGCCCGCGTCTGCGCCGATGCGCCCGGCGCGACAGCCGCCATCGCCGCCGCGCCGGCGGCCGCGATGAAATTCCTTCTGCTTGCCGATGGTGCCTGTGCCTCAGGGGCGCCGCCTTGCTCCGGGGTTGCTGCATTCCTGCTCATGTTTTCCTCTCCTGTGGTTATCTGCTGCATGCTTTCGACGCGGGCGGCGGCGCGATCGTGCGGGTTCACCGCAGCGTTGCAACTCCGTGGCTCGACCGTCCCGAGCCGGCCACGGAAACGTGAAGACGCCTCCTCCGCCGATCAAGTATGTAGCGATTTTAATCGGCGATCAAGCCTGGCGGAAATCCCTGTGCGGCAGCTTGGCAGCGCCGCTTTCGGGCCGGAAAGGAAGTATCCGCGGAAGCCGGCGCAGCGCCGGACACTAGGCTGCGCTGAGCTTGGCGTATTCAAGCGCCAGCCACTTCATCCCCTGCCGGCCGAAGTTGATCTGCACCCGCGCGTCCGGCCCCTGGCCTTCGGCATCGACGATCACGCCCTGGCCGAATTTGGCGTGGACCACGTTCTGGCCGATGCGCCAGCCCAACTGGGTCGCGCGCGGTATGGACTGGGGAATCGCCGCGTCGCGCGCCGAGGCGAGTACCTGCTCGGCCAGCGGCTGGCTCCCCATGCGCGGCGTCAGCCATTTCACCAGGCCTGCCGGAATTTCGTCGAGGAAACGCGAAGCCACGTTGTAGCGTGTCTGCCCGTGCAGCATGCGGTTCTGCGCGAACGACAGGTACAGGCGCGAGCGCGCACGCGTGATCGCCACGTACATCAGGCGCCGCTCTTCTTCCAGGCCGTCGTCCTCGTTGCGGCTTTGCTCGTGCGGGAACAGGCCCTCTTCGAGGCCGGTGACGAACACCGCCTGGAACTCCAGGCCCTTGGCCGAATGCACGGTCATCAGCTGCAGCGCATCCGAACCTTCGCCCGCCTGGTGCTCGCCCGCCTCGAGCGCGGCGTGCGCGAGGAAAGCGGCCAGATCCTGCTGCTCCGCATGCGCCTCCTGCTCCTGCACGAACAGCGCCGCAGCGTTCACCAGTTCCTGCAGGTTCTCCAGCCGGTCGGCGCCGTCTTTTTCCGCCTGGAAATGCGCCAGCAGGCCGGACTTCGCCAGCATGTGCGCGACGATCTCCTGCAGCGGCAGGCCCTCGGCCTCCTTGCGCAGGCCCGCGATCATCGCGACGAAGGCGCCGAGGGCATTGCCCGCCTTGCCGGACAGCTGCGGTACCGCGTGGTACAGGCTGGTGTTGCCCGACTTGGCGGCGTCCTGCAAGACCTCGAGCGAGCGAGCGCCGATGCCGCGCGCGGGAAAATTCACTACGCGTAGGAAAGCGCTGTCGTCCTCGGAACTCGCGATCAGCCGCAGATAGGCCAGCGCGTGCTTGACTTCCATGCGCTCGAAAAAGCGCAAGCCCCCGTAGACGCGGTAAGGGATGCCGGCCGAGAACAGCGCGTGCTCCAGAATGCGCGACTGTGCGTTGGAGCGGTAGAGCACGCCGATCTCACGCCGCGCCAGGCCGTCGCGGTTGAGCGACTGCACCTCTTCGGCCAGCCAGTGCGCTTCATAGCCGTCGGTCTGCGCTTCGTAAATGCGCAGCGGCTCGCCGTGGCCGGCCGCGGTCCACAGATTCTTGCCCAGGCGCTTGCGGTTGTTCGAGATCAGCGCGTTGGCGGCATCGAGGATGTTGCCGTGCGAACGGTAGTTCTGCTCCAGGCGGATCACGTTCTCGACGTGAAAATCGCGCTCGAAATCGGCCATGTTGCCGACGTTGGCGCCGCGGAAGGCGTAGATCGACTGGTCGTCGTCACCGACCGCGAAAATCACGCTGCCCGGCCCGGTCAGAAGCTTCAACCAGCGGTACTGCAGGCGGTTGGTGTCCTGGAACTCGTCCACTAGGATATGGTGGAAGCGGCCGCGGTAATGCTCGCGCAGGATTTCGTTTTTCGACAGCAGCTCGAAGCTCCGCAGCAGCAGTTCGGCGAAATCGACCACGCCTTCGCGCTGGCACTGCTCGTCGTAGGCGGCGTAGATCTCGGCGTAGCGGCGGCTGAATTCGTCGTAGGCCTCGGCCTCGCCCGCGCGCTTGCCCTCTTCCTTGTTGGCGTTGATGTAGTGCTGCACCTGCTTGGCCGGAAAACGGTCTTCGTCGACGTTCATGCCCTTCAGCACGCGCTTCACCAGCGACAGCTGGTCGGCGGAATCGAGGATCTGGAACAGCTGCGGCAGACCGGCGTCACGATAGTGCGCGCGCAGCAGCCGGTTGCACAGTCCGTGGAAGGTGCCTACCCACATGCCGCGGGTGGAAATCGGCAGCATGGCGGAGATGCGCGTGAGCATTTCCTTCGCCGCCTTGTTGGTGAAGGTGACCGCGAGTATGCCTGCCGGGCCGACGTTGCCGGTCTGGATCAGCCAGGCGATGCGCGTGGTGAGCACGCGCGTCTTGCCCGAACCCGCGCCCGCCAGGATCAGCGCCGACTGGTTCGGCAGGGTGACGGCGGCGAGTTGTTCCGGGTTGAGATTGGCGAGCAGCGACATCGTGCGGCAGGTGGTTTTTTTCGAAGCGCGATTTTACCGCAGCCGCAGGACCGGGCGGCAGGTGATTTCGCGGGTCGCGCCCGAGATTGCGCGCTGCCGCCCCGGGTTTCATCTGGATCGAGGGTCGGGCTTGTATAATGCGCCATTCGTCACACAGCGAACCCTCCATGCAAGCCCAGTATCAGGCCAAGACCATAGAACGCGCCGCCCAGGCGCATTGGGACGACACCCAGGCGTTTCGCGTCGTCGAAGATGCTCCCGGTACCAGCGGGCGCCCGAAATATTACTGTCTGTCGATGTTCCCCTACCCCTCGGGCAAGCTGCACATGGGGCATGTCCGAAACTACACCATCGGCGACGCGCTCACGCGCTATCACCGCATGCGCGGCTACAACGTGCTGCAGCCCATGGGCTGGGACGCCTTCGGGCTGCCAGCCGAGAACGCGGCCATGGCCAACAGCGTGCCGCCGGCGAAGTGGACCTACGACAACATCGCTTACATGAAACAGCAGCTCCAGTCGCTGGGCTTCGCCCTGGACTGGTCGCGCGAAGTCACCACCTGCAAGCCCGAGTACTACAAGTGGAACCAGTGGCTGTTCCTGCGCATGCTGGAAAAAGGGCTCATGTATCTCAAGACCGGCACGGTCAACTGGGATCCGGTGGACCAGACCGTGCTCGCCAACGAGCAGGTCATAGACGGCCGCGGCTGGCGCACCGGCGCGCTGGTGGAAAAGCGCGAAATCCCGATGTACTACATGAAGATCACCGCGTTTGCCGATGAACTGCTGGCCGACCTCGGCAAGCTCCCCGGCTGGCCGGAGCGGGTGAAGACCATGCAGGCCAACTGGATAGGCAAGAGCCACGGCGTGAATTTCGGTTTTCCGTACGCCATCGCCGGCGAACAGAAGCTGCTCAAAGTGTTCACCACGCGCATCGACACGCTGATGGGCGTCACCTTTTGCGCCGTGGCGGCCGAACATGCGCTCGCCACCTATGCGGCCAAGACCAATCCGCAGCTGGCGGCTTTCATCGACGAGTGCAAGCGCGGCGGGGTGCAGGAAGCCGACATCGCGCTGCAGGAAAAGAAGGGCATGCCCACCGGCCTCACCGTGACCCATCCGATTTCGGGCGCGCAAATTCCGGTGTGGGTCGGCAATTACGTGCTGATGAGCTACGGCGAAGGCGCGGTGATGGGCGTGCCCGGCCACGACGAGCGCGACTACGCCTTCGCGCTGAAATACAAACTGCCGATCAAATGCGTGATCCGCCACCCGGCGGGCGATGCCGTGCCCGAGCCGTGGCGGCCCGAGTATGCCGAATACGGCACCTGCATCAATTCGGGCAAGTACGACGGACTAGCCTACGCCGAGGCGACCGACGCCATCGCCGCCGACCTCCGCGCCAAGGGCCTGGGCGACAAGCAGGTAGTGTGGCGATTGCGCGACTGGGGCATCTCGCGCCAGCGCTACTGGGGCACGCCGATCCCCATCATCCACTGCAAAGATTGCGGCGCGGTGCCGGTGCCCGACAAGGACCTGCCGGTGACCCTGCCAGAGGATCTGGTGCCGGACGGGTCGGGCAACCCGCTCGCCAAGCACCGCGCTTTTCTCGACTGCGCCTGTCCGCGCTGCGGCAAACCTGCGCGGCGCGAGACCGATACCATGGACACCTTCGTCGACTCGTCCTGGTATTACATCCGCTACGCCTGCCCCGGCGCGCCGCAGATGGTGGATGCGCGCGTGAACTACTGGCTGCCGGTGGACCAGTACATCGGCGGCATCGAGCACGCCATTCTGCACCTCTTGTACTCGCGCTTCTGGACCAAGGTGATGCGCGACGAGAAGCTCATCGGGTTCGACGAGCCGTTCGCCAACCTGCTGACCCAGGGTATGGTGCTGAACGAGATCTACTTTCGCAAGAGCGGCGCCGGGCGCATCACCTATTTCAATCCGGCCGAAATCGAATGGAAGCTGGACGACAAGGGCCAGCGCGCGTATGCCCTGCTCAAGGCCGACGGCGAGGCGGTGGAATCCGGCGGCATCGGCACCATGTCCAAGTCGAAAAACAACGGCGTGGACCCGCAGGCCCTGATCGAGACCTACGGCGCCGACACCGCGCGCTTTTTCATGATGTTCGCCAGCCCGCCGGAACAGACGCTCGAATGGTCCGACTCAGGGGTGCAGGGCGCCTACCGTTTCCTGAAACGGCTGTGGGCCTACGCGCACGAACATCAGGGCCAGCTCGGCCTGGGTTCCGGCGCGCCGCACCCGGCCGGGGCGACGCCGCAGCACAAGGAATCGCGCCGGGAAATCCATTTGACGCTGAAGCAGGCGAACTACGATCTCAACAAACACCAGTTCAACACGGTCGCCTCGGCCTGCATGAAAATCCTGAACGCGCTGGAGCGCGCGCCAGGCGGGACCGTCGGATTCGACCCCACGCTCGCCGAAGGCATGTCGATTTTGCTCAGACTGCTGTCGCCGATCGCGCCGCACGTCACGCATGAATTATGGCGCGAGCTCGGCTACGGCGAGGACATACTCCACGCCTCCTGGCCCGAGCCTGATGCGGCGGCGCTGGAGCAGGACGAGATCGAACTGGTGGTGCAGGTGAACGGCAAGCTGCGCGGCAATATCCGCGTCGCGAAGAGCGCCGGCAGGCAAGCCATAGAAGCCGCCGCCATCGCCAACGAACATGTGCAAAAATTCGTCGCCGGGCAGAAGGTGAAGAAAATCGTCGTCGTGCCCGGCAGACTGGTGAACGTAGTCATTTGAATGCATGAGCTTCCATGCGCGGCGACTTGAATTGCGCTCGCCCGTTGCTGCAGAGCTGCGATTTTGCGCGGACGAGAAACCGTCCGCGCGGATCGTCGATTACGCACGGATGAAAAGCGCATCCGCGCGCAATCGACGATCTTGGATAAGACCTTCACGCTGTGTTTGCTGTTAACCATAACCGTATTTTCTGTACGGATGCGCTTTTTATCCGTACAGAAAATACGGTTGGCGCGCGCAGCGCGCAAGCTCGCGCGTGGCATGCGACAGGATTTCGATCGACGTATATAGGAGCATGCATGCGCACTCTGGCTATCGTCTTATTGGGACTCGCAACCGCCGCCTGCGGCTTCCAGCTGCGCGGCCAGGCCAGGCTGCCGTTCGACACGCTCTACGTCGCGGTTCCAGAAACGTCGCCGATGGGAATCGACCTGAGGCGCAACATCGCCGCCGGCACCGACACCAAGCTGGTGAATACGCCGGCCGAGGCAAAGGCGATACTTGAGGTGGTTTCCGAAGAGCGCAGCAAGTCCATCCTGTCGTTCGACGCCTCCGGCCAGGTGCGCGAATTCCAGCTGCGCTATCGCCTGGCGTTTCGCGTCCGCGACGCCCAAGGCCGCGACTACCTGCCGCGCAGCGAAATCCGGCTCACGCGCGACATCTCCTACAGCAGCACCCAGGTGCTGTCCAAGGAATCGGAAGAGCTGCTGCTGTACCGCGAAATGCAACGCGATATGGTGCAGCAGATCCTGCGCCGCATGGCTGCCGCGCCGGCCGAACCGATCGCTTTTGAACCCGGCGCCAAAGATGCAGCTACGCGCTGAAGAACTCGCGCGCCACCTCTCGCGCAGCCTCGCCTCCCTCTACGTCATACACGGCGACGAGCCGCTGCAGTCCCTGGAGGCGGCCGACGCGATCCGCGCCGCGGCGCGCACCCAGGGATATGCCGAGCGCGAGGTGCTCGCCGTCGAGCGCAGCTTCGATTGGAGCCTGCTCGTCGCGAGCGGCGCGAGCCTGTCGCTGTTCTCGTCGAAAAAGCTGATCGAGCTGCGCATCCCAGGCGGCAAGCCCGGCACCGAGGGCGCGGCCGCGATCGTGAAGTACTGCGCCGCGCCGATGCAGGACGTGCTCACCATCGTCACCCTGCCGAAGCTGGACCGCAGGGCCCAGGACGCGGCCTGGTTCAAGGCGCTGACGCGCAACGGGGTGCTGATCAACACGTTCCAGGTGGATCGGGCGCAATTGCCGCAGTGGATCGCCGCGCGCCTGGCGCGGCAGAAGCAAAAGGCCACGCGCGAAACACTGCAGTTTCTCGCCGACAGCGTCGAGGGCAATCTGCTCGCGGCGCACCAGGAGATCCAGAAGCTGGGCCTCCTGTTTGCGCCGGGCGAACTAGAATTCGATGCGGTGTGCAGCGCCGTGCTCAATGTCGCGCGCTATGACGCGTTCAAGCTGAACGAGGCCATGCTCGCGGGCGACCAGGTGCGCCTCGCGCGCATGCTCGAGGGCTTGAAGAGCGAAGGCGAGGCGCCGCCCAAGATACTGTGGGTGCTGGCCGAGGAAATACGCGCCGTGGCCAAAGTGCAGGCCGGGCTCGCCCAGGGCGAGGACTTGCAGCGGCTCTATGGCAGCAACCGCGTCTGGGGCGAAGCGCGCCAGCGCGCCGTGGCAGACGCCGCGCGCCGGCTCAAATCCGGGGCGCTGGCGCAGGCGCTGCGCCACGCGGCGCGCCTGGACCGCACGATCAAGGGCCTGGCCCGCGGCGACGTCTGGGACGAGTTGCTGCAGCTGTGCCTGCGCTTTGCGCGTTAGCGACGGGTGCGCTGACGCCTTCATGCTTTTGAACTGATAGAGGAGCCGACGATGAAAAAAATACTTTACGCGATCGCCGCCACCGCCGCCCTGGCGGTGTCGACCGATACGGCACTGGCGCAAGCCTACCCGGCCAAACCCTTGCGCATCGTGGTGCCGTTTGCCGCAGGCGGCGCGATCGACATCATCGTGCGCGCGAGCGGGCAGCAACTGTCCAAGGAACTGGGGCAGCCGGTGGTGATCGACAACCGCCCGGGCGCCAGCGGCAACATCGGCGCCGACGCGGTGGCGAAGAGCGCCGCCGACGGTTACACCCTGCTTGCCGGCACATCCGCCACCCACGGCGCCAATCCCGCCCTCTACACCAGGCTGGCCTACGACGCGCGCCGTGATTTCGTGCCGGTCGCGCATATCGCGGGCGTGCCCAATGTGCTCGTGGTAACGCCGGCTTCGGGTCTGCGCTCGGTCGCCGATCTGGTGAAACAGGCGCGCGCCACGCCAGACAAGATGAGCTATGGCTCGGCGGGCAGCGGCACGTCGCTGCACCTCGCGGGTGAATTATTCAGCAGCGCGGCCCAAGTGAAACTGCTCCACGTCCCGTACAAGGGCGCTGCGCCCGCCACCACGGACCTGCTCGGCGGACAGATCAGCATGATGTTCAATACCGTCCCGGTCGCCCTGGCGCTGATACGCTCCGGCAAGCTGACGGCGCTTGCGGTGACCTCGCCGAAACGGCATTTCGCCCTCCCCGATGTGCCGACGTTCGCCGAGCTGGGCTACCCCACGGTCGAGTCGGAAACCTGGGTCGGCCTGTTCGCCCCGGCGGGCACGCCGCGTGACGTGGTCGACAAGGTGGCGCAAGCTCTGGACCGCGCCCTGCGCGAACAATCCGTGGTGGACCTGCTCCGGCAACAAGGCGCGGAGCCGCACTTCATGGGTCCGGAGGCATTCGCGCGCTACGTCGACAGCGAGATCGCGCGCTGGGGCGGCATCGTGCGCGCCGCCAGCATCAAGCTCGACTGAGGAGGCGCAGGCGCCTCGTGCGCGCCACGGCTTAGCGCGGTTTTCGGCCAGCGGAAGCCGCGCGCGCCGCGAACCCGGCGACATCCGCGTCCAGCTTCAACATCAGCGGTTGCGCCGCCGCCGTTTCCGCTTGAACCGCCGCCGGTGCGCGCGGCAATTCCCCTGCGATTTGCAGCGTGGGTTGCAGCCAGAGCGCGGCCGCGCCCGTCCCCAGCGCAAAGGCGACCGCGACCAGCGCCGACGGCCGGGCCGCGTTGCGCAGGCGCGCGGCCAGGCGGGCGCGGATCAGCTGCCCGCCCTCTGCGGCAGCCTGCGCGCGCCGGGCCGCATCGGCGCGCGCTTGCCGCGCCACCGAAGCGGCCTCGCCGTCCAGCCGCGCACGTTCGGCAGCCGAGGCCAGCGCCGCTTCCTCGGCCAGCCGTTTTCGCTTTTCGGTTGCCGCAAGCGCCTGCTCGGCTTGCAGCCGCGCCCTCGCCTCGTCTTCAGCCTGCAGCTCGCGCTGTGCACGCGCCTCGGCCAGTTCGCGTTCGCTCTCCATGGCCGCCAGCGCCGCGTTCGCCGAGCCCGCCGCCTCGGCTTCGGCCTGCGCCCGCGCTGCAGCCAGCGCGTTCGCCTTCAGGTCCCCGGCCGCGCGTTCAGCAGCGGCCGATTCCAATTGCCGCTCCGCGGCGGCGCGCCGCTGCGCCAATTCCACGGCCTCGCGCTCGGCATCTTCCCGCGCACGCGCCTGAACGGCGGCAGCCTGCTCGGCGCATTCGCGCTGCTCGGCGGCGATGACCGCCGCGCCGTCTTGCCCCGCCCTCTGCCGCGCGGCCTCCTCCGCAGCCGCGTCGGCCTCGGCACGCGCCAGCGCTATCCTGTGCGCCTGCTCCGCGACGGCCAGGCGCGCCTGCGCCGCTCGCTGCGCGTCGAGTTCCGCTGCCGCGCGCGCCGCAGCGATAGACGTGGCCGCCTGTTCCGCCGCAATGCGCGCCTGCTCGGCCGCCTGCAGGCTGCGCTCGGCTTCGGCCTGCTCGCGCGCCACGGCTAGCGCCGCCGCATCGGCTGCGGCTCTTGTTTCGGCTGCGGCCGCCAGTTCACGTTCGCGCTGTTCACGCTCGCGCACCGCCGCGGCCGCCTGCGCCTGGGCATCGGTCCGCGCGCGTGCCGTCTGTTCCGCGCGCTGCTCTTCGGCGATCCGCTGCTGCAGGCTCTGCCCCGCATTCGTCTCGGCAGCCGCATTTTCCCGCGCAAGCTTTTCCGCTTCCTCGTCGGCCCGCGCCCGGCTTGCCGCGGCCTGCGCCGCTTCCGCCTCCGCCTCGGCCCGCTGTTGCGCCTGGGCTGCCGCCCGTTTTTCGGCCTCGCAACGCGCGCCCGCCGCTGCCTCGTGTTCCCGCTCCGCCTGGGCGCGCGCCTGCGCTGCCCGCGCGAGCGCCGTCTGCGCACCCTCGCGCTGTTGCGCCTGCGCCGCGGCTGCGCGCTCCAGGCGCGCGGCCTGTTCCGCCGCCGCCGCCGCTTCCAGTTCTGCTGCCGTACGCGCCTGCGTTTCGTCATGCAGCTGCCGCTCGCTGTGCAGCCGCGCTGCGTGCGCCTGGGCCGCCGCCTGCTCCGCGCGCAGTTTCGTCTGCACCTGTTCCGCCAGCGCGCGTTCTATCTCCATTCCGGCTTGCGCAAGTTCGCGCGCTTCGCGCTCGGCTGCGGCAAGCGCGAGCGCGTCGGCGACGGCCACGCGCTCAGCCGCCAGTTTCACTTCGGCGATCGACACGGCCGCCTGTTCCGCCGCGATACGCGCCTGCTCGGCCGCCTGCAGGCTGCGCTCGGCTTCGGCCTGCTCGCGCGCCACGGCTAGCGCCGCCGCATCGGCTGCGGCCGCCAGTTCACGTTCGCGCTGTTCACGCTCGCGCACCGCCGCGGCCGCCTGCGCCTGGGCATCGGTCCGCGCGCGTGCCGTCTGTTCCGCGCGCTGCTCTTCGGCGATCCGCTGCTGCAGGCTCTGCCCCGCATTCGTCTCGGCAGCCGCATTTTCCCGCGCAAGCTTTTCCGCTTCCTCGTCGGCCCGCGCCCGGCTTGCCGCGGCCTGCGCCGCTTCCGCCTCCGCCTCGGCCCGCTGTTGCGCCTGGGCTGCCGCCCGTTTTTCGGCCTCGCAACGCGCGCCCGCCGCTGCCTCGTGTTCCCGCTCCGCCTGGGCGCGCGCCTGCGCTGCCCGCGCGAGCGCCGTCTGCGCACCCTCGCGCTGTTGCGCCTGCGCCGCGGCTGCGCGCTCCAGGCGCGCGGCCTGTTCCGCCGCCGCTACCGCTTCCAGTTCTGCTGCCGTGCGCGCCTGCGTTTCGGCCAGGCTTTGCGCCTCGGCTTCCGCGCGCGCGCGCGCGGCCTCACCTGCGGCGCGTTCTGCCTTCATTCTGGCCTGCGCAAGTTCGCGCGCTTTGCGCTCGGCTGCGGCGAGTGTTCGCGCGAGCGCTTCGACCTCGCGCTCGGCGGCAAGCTTCGCGTCGGCCGCTGCCTTGGCCTCCTGCTCCGCCAGCAAATGCCGCGCCGCCGCGTCGTTCGCTTGCGCCGTATCCGCGCGCCGCCTGCCGATCTCTTCCAGCGCGACCTGTTCCAGGGCTGTGCGATGCCGTGCGGCCACCTCGGCTTTGGCTTCGGCTTCGCGGCGTTGCTGCTCCTGCGCCTGGGCTGCCTGCTCCGCTTGGATCCGCGCTTTGACCTGCGCCGCGGCCTGCGCGTCCGCCTGCGCCCGCTGCTGTGCTGCGGTCAGCGCTTCGGCCTCGCTGTGCGCGCGCTGCTGCGCCGCTACGCGCAGCGTGCGTTCCGCCGCCTCGCGCCGCCGGGTCTGGTCCAGCGCCTCGTGCTCGAGCCGCCCTTTCTCGTCCGCAGCCTTGGCCGCATCGCGCTCGAGCGTTTCGTTTTTCTTCGATTCCGCTTCGTACTGCGCCAACAACGCCTTGGCGCCGGCGGCCTGCGCCAGGGCGCGCAATTCGTCCGGTGAAAACGTATCCTTCGCCCGGCGCCGCTGTTCCACTTCGGCCAGCCGCGTCACGACTTCGGCCCAATACTTTTCGTCTTCGGCCGAACTCGCTTTCGCCTCGGCTTTTTGGCGTTTCGGGACGTCGGCGGACGCCGCCGGCTCGGCGAGGTCCGGAGCGCCGGCCGTCGGATCCGCAGTTGCGGAACGGCGCTCGCGCAAATCGCGGCGCTTGCGCTCGGCGTTCTTGAGATGATCGAGCAGGCGGCTCATATGACGCCCGATGCGCCGGGCCTGACTGCGCGACTGTTCGCACGCTCGACCACGACTAGCGATTTCACCATGTGCAGCAAGACCGGTAGAAAATAGAAAGAAAGTCCATCCTTGCGCTGTTCTCCAGGCCGCGGCCTGGCGCTGCTCAGGCCGGATGATACGCGAGCGGAATTTTTCCGGTTAATCAAAATGACCTGCCTGCCTGCGCCGGGGCAGCAGTTGACGGCAGCGCATGTTGCGGTGCAACATGCGCGTTTTGTTTCAAGAATATTAACAGCGCCGGACAGCGGCGCCTATTCCAAGGTGCGGATATGAAGTATTGCGTTGTGGGTGCGGGCTCGATCGGCGGCTTCGTGGGAGCCAAGCTGGCGCTTGCCGGCGTCGATGTGACCCTGGTGGCGCGCGGCGCAAACCTGCAGGCGATCCGCGCGCATGGCATGCGGGTGATCATGCACGACGGAACGGAGCAGGTCGCGCACGGCGTGCGCGCAGCCGCAACGCCGGCGGAAGCCGGGGCGCACGATGTCGTGATTCTCGGGATGAAAGCGCATCAAGTCGCGCCTGTGGCCACGGACCTCGACGCGCTGTGCCACAAGGACACGGTCATCATCCCGATGCAGAACGGCATTCCGTGGTGGTACTTCCAGCGCCATGGCGGCGAGTTCGACGGGCGCATCGTGACCAGCGTCGACCCCGACGGGGCGCTTGCCGCGGGCGTGGATCCGCGGCGCCTGCTCGGCTGCGTCGTGTATCCAGCGTGCGAGCTTGCCGCACCCGGCGTGGTGCGCCATATCGAAGGCGACCGCTTTCCGCTGGGCGAACTCGACGGCTCGACCAGTGCGCGGGCGAGCGCGATTTCGGCAACCTTCGCGCACGCCGGGCTGAAAGCACCCATCCTGGACAATATACGCGCCGAGATTTGGCTCAAGCTTTGGGGCAACCTGACCTTCAATCCGATCAGTGCGCTCACCCATTCCACGCTGGTCGACATCTGCCAGTTTCCGCTCACGCGCGAACTGGCGGCGGCGATGATGCGCGAGGCGCAGGCTGTGGCCAACCGCCTCGGCATCACGTTTCGCGTCACGCTGGACAAGCGCATCGCCGGCGCCGAGCGCGTGGGCAAGCACAAGACTTCGATGCTGCAGGACGTGGAGGCGGGGCGCGACCCGGAGATCGACGCCCTGGTCGGCTCGGTGATCGAAATCGGGCGCATCGTCGGCGAACCGACGCCGCACATCGAAGCGGTGTTCGCGCTGGTCAAGCTGCTCGCACGCACGATGCGCGAGGAAAAGGTCTACGTCCGCGCCCACCCGTTCATAGGCTGAGCGCCTGCTGCAAGCCGAGGGCCTCGCCTCGATTTGAACCGGCCCGGGACTAATCCGACCACAGCGTGAACACGCTCAATCCACGTTTTTCCAGCCGCACCCGGCCTTCGAGCGTGGCCAGTTCATGGATGAAGCAGCACTCGACCACCTTTCCGCCGAGGTCCTGGATCAGCATCGCCGCCGTTTCGCTCACCGCGCCGGTGGCCAGCATATCGTCGACCAACACCACCTCTTCCCCGGGAGCGATGACGCTCACGCTCATCTCGATCGGCTCGGAGCTATGCCCGAATGCGTGCTCGCGGCGTATGGTCTCGCCCGGGAGCTTGCCCAGTTTGCGTATCGGCACGAAGCCCGCATTCAGCTTGTAGGCGAGTGCCGCGCCGATCAAAAAGCCGCGCCATTCCATACAGGCGAATTTCTTGACCCCGCGCGACGCGTAGCGCGCGGCGAGCAGATCGATCACCGCGTGAAAGCCCGGACCGTCCGCGAGCAGGGTGGTGAGATCGTAATAGGTTTGCCCGGGGCTGGGATAGTCGGGAATTTTCCGGATGAGCGAGCTGATGTCCATTGTGGGCGGTGGTCCTTTGATGAGCGCAAGGTCTGGAAGAACAATGGCCCTACATTTACCAGATCGAAGGGCGGTATGTCCAGATACGCAGCGACCACGCAAAAGGCGGGGTCCTCACGGGCCCCGCCCTTGTTTCTGCCTTGAAGCACCGGGCGGCGTGTTGCCGCCGACCTGCAGCGCCGCTTACACCTTGAGCGCTGCCCTGCTGCCGTACCAGGCTGCCGCTACCAGTCCTACGATCGGTCCTACGGTGACGAATGCGAGGCCGATGAACGGGGCAGCGAGCGCGAGCACGACCGGGCGCACCTTGTTGCTTTTCATCGCGGCCTTGACCGCAGTCCAGGCGAGCAGCCCGAAGCCGACGACCGGGAACGCGAGCAGGTAGGCGAGGCCGACGAAAGGCGCGGCGAAGAACAGCGCGACGTTCTTCGCGCGTTTGACCAGGTTCGCTTTGCTTCTGGCGGTAACAACCGGAGCGTAGCCCATGCCAAGCATCCAACCGTTTGTCGCCATCAGATTTTTTGTGTAGGTGCTCATGATTTTCTCCGTCGGTTATTTGTTGCTTGCTTGACTATTCATTAGCATCGACCGTGCCAGCTCGCACGCTCTTGATGATTTCTGCCAAAAGTTCATGGACTTAAGTGCACTAGCGGGGCGGCAGCCCGCGCCTTCCGCACAGCGCCGGCAGGCCGCGAAGTACAGGGATTTCATGCGGCCAGGCCGGCGGCGCCAGGCCTAGTCATTTGTTTTCCGTCACTTACAAACACGCTGCCCTGCATCTATTTCACATGCAGGGCCTATCTCGCGGGAACTAGACTTTCGTCAAATGCGGCGGCGCCGAATAGGCGCAGACTTTTTGCATGCAGATCGGTAGGTTCCGCTACGGGCGCGAGAGCGTGATGGCAAACGCGGCGTCATCACCGTATCCGCCCCGGCCGGCCGGAGGCGACACCCTATAATGTCGCCTTTCCATTGCAACAGGCGCGCCGGCGTTTCGCCACGCGACGAATAGACATGAGCGTTCTGATTCTTGGCCTGATCGTTTTTCTGGGTGTGCACTCGACCCGCATCGTCGCCGACGACTGGCGCACGGCACAAGTGAAGCGCCTGGGCCTGGGCGCGTGGAAGGGCATCTACTCCGTCATATCGATCGTGGGCTTCGGTCTGATCGTCTGGGGATTCGCTCTGGCGCGACAACAACCGGTCGTGCTCTGGATCGCCCCGACCGCCATGCGCCACGTGGCGGCGCTCCTGACCCTGATCGCATTCGTCCTGATCGTGGCGGCCTACGTTCCGCACAACGCGATCAAGTCGCGCCTGCACCACCCGATGCTGCTCGGGGTGAAGACCTGGGCGCTCGCCCATCTGCTGGCGAACGGCCGGCTCGCCGACCTGCTGTTGTTCGGCGCCTTCCTCGCCTGGGCGGTGGTGTGTTTCATCGCGGCGCAAAAGCGCGACCGCGCCGCGGCCGCGCGCTACCCCGCAGGCACGGCCGGCGCCACTGCAATCACCGTGGTTGCAGGCGTGGCGGTCTGGGCGCTGTTCGCCTTCTGGCTGCACGGCGTGCTGATAGGCGTGCGGCCGTTCGGCTGATTTGAAGTGACATCATGACCCGACTGATTGCCCGTTTGACGATCGCCCTGATCCCCGCGCTGCTCGCGGGCTGCGGCGCTCTGCTGCCGCGCGGAGAAAACATCACCGAAAGTCCATGGCAGAACTATCAGCAAGCGCAGCAGGCTTTCGACAGCATCGTTCCGTACCAGACCCGGGCCGAGGACCTGAAACAGCTCAAGCTCGACCCCTTGCACAACCCGAACATCACCCTGCTCAACTATTCGGATGTGTTGCGCCGTTTCATTCCCAGCCCGTCGACCAATACCCAGGACCTGGACCCGGGCGTGCAGGACTGCATCAAAGCGAAGAGCGCATGCAAGGGCTACGAGGTCGACCAGAAGTCGATGCATCGCCGCCGTTACGGCAATTTCCTCGCCGATTTCCTGAATTTCAAACGCAAAGTGGATATTGCCGGATGGCGTTTCAACGGCGTCATCCTGATCAAGGACGATATCGTCGTATACAAGCTCACCGGCGGCCAGCCCGCCATCCACGAACTCGAAGAGAGCAAGAATCCGCTGGGCCCGTTCCAGGGCATAGGCGAATCGCGGATACTCAGCCGCTAAGCGTCGACCGTCAGTCGCGCAGGCGGATCGCCAGGCTTTGCGTCGAGCGGCCTATCATCCCCTGGGCATCGAAAATGCGCGCCTCGGCCAGGCCGCCGCCCTCCGGGCCCAGCAGCGTGCAGGCGTCGATGCAGATCCATTCGCCCCGCGCCTGGCGCAGCAGGTTGATGCTGAGGTCCGAGTTGACGAAAATGTAGCGCTGGAAATCGAGGATGGCGCTGATGCCGTTGCCCGAGTCCGCCGCGACCGCGACACGCGCTAGCGCGCTCGGCGTCTCGCCTGCGACCAGCGGGTGGCGCAGGCGGAACCACACGGCCGACGGGCCGCGAAACGCAATCCCTTGCGCGATCCGGCCTTCGATCAGATCGTGATAACCGGTGGTCTTGCTCGCAAACAGAAACGGAGCCGGCGGTGAGCGCTCCAACGATCGCGGCGCCTGCGGCAGCGGATGCCCGGGGAGATCGGGGGGAATGTCCAGTCGCGCTTCGCGCTGCGCTACCGCAGTGAAGCGCGCCAACTCCTTGCCGCCGGCGCTCAAGCACGCGGACAAGTGCGCGACATTGCGTCCGGCGTAGTCCGTCTGCACCGCAATCTCGAGCTCGGCGAGCGGAATCGGCCGCAGCAGATTGGCGGTGAGGCGCGCGATATGCGTGAGCCCCAGCGCCGCAGCGGCGCGCTCGATGCTGCGTGCGACCAAGGCGATCGGCGGCCCCCCGTGCTGGTGGTCCGGATGCCAGGGGCCGCGGGTCAGTTCGGTGGAAGCGTAGGCGCCGCTCTCCAGCGCAAGATACGCGCCGGGCGGCAGCGATGCTCGCCCATCGCCGGATGCGCTTAGGGCCATCGCCGGCTCAGAGCACGATTTCGCGCGCCGCGCCGCGCACGTCCATCTCGTATTCGAGGCCGAGCACCGGCGGACGGGCGAAATGCCAGGTCAGGCCGCCCGCCGCTGCGCCGCGCGGCGCGATCTCGGCACCGACCATCGCGCCGATGTCCCGCACCGTATAGGCTTGGGTGCTCAGCGCATCGTTCCAGGAAAAACCCAGCGCAGACAGCCGCTGCTCCATCTCCGCCAGCACGAAGCGCACTTTGTCCTGCATCGCCTCGGGCGTCGTCTCGCCGTGGCGCACGGTACGCTCGGCGAAGCTGCCGGCGCCGCCGCGCACCTCGCCGCCGCCGGCGATGATGAAACTGCCGCGCGCCGCCTCCGGCGCGGGCACGGTGTAGGAAAACGCGTAGAGCACGGGCTCGACCGGCGGGTTGTATACGGGACAGACATTGGTGCGCGCCACCGGGTTGATTTCGTCCCGGTAAATCCCCCAGCGCGCCAGGGTCTGAACGTACTCGCGGTTGAAGTCGCGAAAGCCCTGCTCGCTGAACGGCGCGGGCGAGCGCAACTCGCAGGCGGCGAACGCGGTGCTGGGCCGGCCCCGCGCTCTGAGATGCGCTTCGACCGCGGCAAAGCCCGCGGCCAGCGGCAACGGCCGCGCCAGGCGCGCGCGTTCGATCGCAAAGCCGGGTTCGGCCGCGACCCCGCTCGAATACTGAAACACCGCCTTGAGATAGCGGTAACCACCTTGCTTGAATACGACCGCTTCCGACATGCCTTGCTCCCAAAACCAGGGTACTGACCGTAACACAGCGCCTGCTGCCGTGGCAACAAGCCGGGGTAGCGCGACTCAGGCGCCTCCGGCGCGGCGCAGCCGGCGTTCGCGGCGAAAGTGCGTCACCGCCAGCAGCAGCGACGCGGCCTGCAGCAAGGCGCAGAAGTAGAGCGGCGCACCGATGCGCCAGTCGCCCTTCTCCAGATGCGACACCATCACCAGCAGCGGCGCCGCGAGCAGCGGCGCCAGCACCGCCATCAGGCTGTTCAGGCCGCTCACCGCGCCCAGCGTCTTGCCCTGGCTGCGCGCGTCCGCCGCGCCGGAAATAATGCTCTGGATCGCAGCCGAAACGGTGGAACCGAAAAAATTGAGGAAGATGATGGCGAACATCATCCAGCCCTCGGTGGCCGCGCCCCAGGCGGCGTAGGCGAGCGTGGACGAGACCATCCCGATCACAGCGAGGCGCTGCGGGCTGAAGCGCTTGAGCAGGCGGCCGAGCAGCATGCCCTGCGTGATCGCCGACACGACGCCGACCGCGGCGAGCGACCAGCCGTTCTCCAGCGGCCCCCAGCCGAACTTGAACGTCGCGTACAGCACCCAGGAGGTGTAGAGCATGAACTGCGCCATGCCGCTGCACGCGACCACGGCCGCGAGCCGCCCCGCGCCTTTCAACTGCGCCAGTCCGCGCAGCGACGCCACCGGATTCGCCGCGCTCCAGTGAAAGGCGTGGCGGCGCGCCGGCGGCAACGATTCGGGCAGCACGAAATAGCCGTAGCTCAGATTGAGCAGCGCCAGGCCGCCGGCGAAGAAAAACGGCAGGCGCAGATTGATCGCGCCGAGCAGGCCGCCCAGCACCGGGCCGAGGATGAAACCGACGCCGAACATCGCGCCAAGCAGACCGAAGCGCTTCGCCCGCCCTTCGGCCGGGGTGATATCGGCGACATAGGCGTTGGCGATGGCGAGATTGGACTGCATTGCGCCGCTCACCAGGCGCACGGCGATCAGCATCCACACCGCGGTCGCGAGCGCGGTGGCAAAAAAACTCAGCGCCAGCCCGCAGAACCCGAGCAGCAGCACCGGCCGGCGGCCGTGCTGGTCCGACAGCGCTCCGAGTATCGGCGAGGCGAAGAAGTTCGCCAGGCTGAAGGTGAAGGTCACCACCCCGTACCAGAAAGCCTGATCGCCCTGCGAGCCGGTGAAGCTGCCGACCAGGGCCGGCAACACCGGGATCATCAGGCCTATCGCCATCATGTCGATCAGCGTGGTCAGCATGATGAAGGGCATCGCCGCCTCGCGGTCGCTGCGCGCGGCAAAGAGCTTGAACGAAGATTTGGGTGGGTTCATACCCTGGAGGAGCCTTAGTCGGGGTGCCTGCGGCCGCGCCCGGCGGGCTGCGCCACCGGTCTGGCAACTGAGAAACTATTGTCCGGCGTCAATCCATCCGGGAAGCCGCATGCCATGATAACGCCGGCAATGGCATCCAAGAGGGCTATATGAGCATACTTTCACCCGCCTCCCTGACCGCCTATTGGTCGGCGCCCGAAGTCGCGATCAATGTCATCGTCCTGTTCAATCTGCTGGGAGCCCTGCTGCTCGGCATGCTGGTCGGCTACGAACGCTCCTACCACGGCCGCGCCGCGGGCATGCGCACTTATGGCCTGGTGTGCATGGCTTCGGCCGGACTGATGGTGATCGCCGGCTACCCCGCGTACTGGTACGGCGGCCATGCCGCGATCATCGGCGACCTCGGCGCCACGCGCATCATCCAGGGGATAGTCACCGGCATCGGCTTCCTCGGCGCGGGCGTCATCATGAAAGAGGGCTTCAGCATCAGCGGGCTCACCACCGCGGCGTCGATCTGGGCCTCGTCGGCGATCGGCGTCCTGGTAGGCATCGGTTTCTACCTCGCGGCCATCGCGATGGCCCTGATGACGGTCGCCTGCATGATGTTGGTATCCAGGCTGGAAGAGTGGCTGCCTTCGCGCCAGGCGGTGGCGATCATGCTGCGCTTCAGGAAGGATTTCACACCGCGCGAGGAGGCGCTGCGCCGCCTGGCGCGCGAGCGCGGCTACGACATCATCGCGAGCACGTTGTCGGTCACGCTGCAGAACGGCCAGCCGGAATGGAACTTCATCGCCAGCGCGATGGACAAAAGGACCGGCGTGCGCATCGCCGAACTGGCGCGCGAACTGACCGCGTTCGAGGGCGTGGAGGAATTCCGCCTGTCACACGAGCGTAACTGAGGCGCGGCGCGCTTCCCCGCCGCCGCATTCGCGACTCGGACTAGTGTTAGAGTTCACCCCCTCGGACCTGCGCCGCGGCCGCGCCAGTGGGGAAAGCGTAACATTTCGCGCACGCAGTCCGGATACGCACCGAAAGGACCACCATGCCCGATTTGATCCTGCATCACTACCCGACCTCGCCGTTCTCGGAAAAGATCCGCCTGATCCTCGGCTACAAGCAACTCGCCTGGAAGTCGGTCGTCATCCCGCGCATCATGCCCAAGCCCGATGTCGTGGCGCTCACCGGGGGGTACCGGCGCACGCCGCTGCTGCAAATCGGCGCCGACGTCTATTGCGACACCGCGCTCATTTGCGACGTGCTCGAGCAAGTCCAGCCGGCGCCCAGCCTCTACGCGCAGGGCAGCAAGGGCGCGGTGAGGATAGTCGCGCAGTGGGCCGATTCCACCCTGTTCTGGGCGTCTATGGGCTATAGCTTCAGCCCGCCCGGCGCCGCATTCATGTTCAAGGACGCCGCCCCCGAGGAGGCCAAGGCGTTCGCCGAGGACCGCGCCAAGATGCGCGCCGGCGGCAGCCGCGTGGCCCCCGCCGACGCGACTTCGGCCTACCGGTCCTACCTGCGCCGGATCGCGAACATGCTGCAGGCGCAGCCGTTTGTGCTCGGCCCGCAGCCCAGCCTGGCGGATTTTTCCTGCTATCACGCGCTCTGGTTCACACGGCGCATTGCGCCGCTCGCGGGCATTTTCGACGCCACCCCCGGCATCATTGCCTGGATGGATCGCATGGCCGCGTTCGGGCACGGCAGCGTCGAAGCGTCCGACTCCGACTCCGCCATCGCCGCGGCGGCGCAATCGACACCCGCCGCGGTCGACAACGACGCATTCCAGGACGATCACGGCATCCCGCTAGGCAGCAAGGTGAGCGTCACTGCCGAAAGTTTCGGCCTGGAGCCGACCGAAGGCGAACTGGTCGCGGCCGCACGCACGCGCTACACCCTGCGCCGCAGCGACGCGCGCGCGGGCACGGTGCATGTGCACTTTCCGCGCATCGGGTTTCAGCTGAAACAGCTCTAGGGCCCGTTAACAGAATATTCATGCGGGAGTGTCAACCATGGCCACAGCGATGAAAATCGATTTCGTCTCCGACGTCTCCTGTCCCTGGTGCGTGATCGGGCTGAAGGCGCTGGAGAGCGCCATCGCGCAGTTGGGCGACGAGGTGGAGACCGAAATCCATTTCCAGCCGTTCGAACTCAATCCGCAAATGCCGCCCGAAGGCCAGGACATCACCGAGCACCTGGCCGAGAAATACAACGCGACGCCGGCGCAATCGGCGCAGACGCGCGAGATGATCCGCGCGCGCGGCGCCGAAGTCGGCTTCGACTTCGTCATGGAAAAGCGCGGCCGCATCTACAACACCTTCGATGCCCACCGCCTGCTGCACTGGGCGGACCTGGAGGGGCGCCAGCGCCCGCTCAAGCACGCTTTGTTCAAGGCCTATTTCACCGACGGCGATAACCCGTCCTCGCACGCGCTGCTGGTACGCATCGCCGGCGAAGTGGGCCTGGACGCCGCACGCGCAGAGGCGATCCTGTCCTCGGACGAATTCGCCGAAGACGTACGCCGGCAGGAGCGCTTTTATCTGGGCCAGGGCATACACGCCGTGCCGGCGGTGATCGTCAACGACCGCCACCTGATTCAGGGCGGGCACCCGGCCCAGGTGTTCGAACAGGCGCTGCGCGAAATCGCCGCCGGGAAATAGCTGCGCCCTGCCGGCGCTCGCGGCGATTCCGCGGCGACAAGCGCGGTTGAGCAATCGAAGGATTGCAGGTAGTCTCACCCTATTCAACCCGGTTCGCCGGATTACTTTTTGTCGGGATTCTGCATGGACTATCGATGCCCGGTCTGCCCGGCAGATCTGGGAAAGCGACGCTTGGGCCAGGCCATCCTGATCAAAATGGCGATCGAATGTTCGCACTGCAAAAGCGTGCTCTATCTCAACGTCCACCGCGTCGAGACCATCATCGTCGTGATCAATTTCGCGGCCATCGTCGTGCTGGCCGCCTTCGCCTACTGGTTTGAGAGCAAGGGCATGGTGCGCGCGGCCTTCGACGCAGCGGGCCTGCGCGCGCTGGCCGTCGCGCCAACCTAGCGCCGCCACTTCAGGAGAAGACCCTTGACCATAGACACTGTCGCCACCTGGCACCGACTCGTCGCGAACCGGGACTCAGGCGGCCTGGATGCGCTGCTCGCCGACAACGCCGTGTTCCATTCTCCCGTGGTGCACTCGCCGCAGGTCGGAAAAGCCCTGACGCGCGCCTACCTGATGGCGGCGTTTCAGGTGTTCGGCAACGACACCTTCCACTACGTGCGCGAACTCACGGGACCGCGCGACGCGATCTTGGAGTTCCAGGTCGAGATCGACGGCATCACGGTGAACGGCGTCGACATGATCAAGTGGAACGAAGACGGCAGGATCGTGGAGTTCAAGGTGATGCTGCGGCCGCTGAAGGCGGTCAACCTGATCCACCAGAAAATGGGCGCGATGCTGCAGCGGATGCAGTAATCGCCTGCGTGATCGCGCGCGCGCCGGGCAAAGCGCACGCCGTTGTACGGAATCCAGTCAGACAGGGGAACAGCATGGAACCAAGAATCCGCGTCAGCGTCACCGAGGGCGTGGCCGACGTCAGGCTCAACCGCGCGGACAAGATGAACGCGCTCGACCAGGAGATGTTCGACGCGCTGGTCGAGACCGGCACTCACCTGGTGCAGCTGCCGGGCCTGCGCGCGGTGGTCATCTCCGGCGAGGGCCGGGCTTTTTGCGCCGGCCTGGACATGGGCCGCTTCGCCCAGATGGCGAGCCCCGGCGGCGCCGCCACCGAACTGCGGCTGGGCACGCGCAGCCACGGCAGCGCCAACGCCTCGCAGTACGCAGTCCTGGTGTGGCGGGACATCCCGGTGCCGGTGATCGCCGCGGTCCACGGCGTGGCTTTCGGCGGCGGCTTTCAGCTGGCGCTCGCCGCGGACCTGCGCTTCGTCGCCCCCGCCACGAAGATGTCGGTGATGGAAATCAAGTGGGGGCTGGTGCCCGACATGGGCGGCATGCTGCTGATGCCGCATCTGGCGCGCGGCGATGTGATCCGCGAACTGACCTACTCCGGCCGCGTATTCTCCGGCACCGAAGCCCTGGCGCTGGGTTTCGCCACCCGCGTCTGCGACGATCCCTATCCCGCGGCGCTGGCGTTCGCGCGAGAAGTTGCCGGCAGGAGCCCGCACGCGGTGCGCGCGGGCAAGCGCCTGATGAAAGTGATGGAAACCGGCGACACGGCCGCGATCCTGCGCGCCGAATCCGACGAGCAGATCAAATTGATAGGCAGCGCCAACCAGAAAGAGGCGGTCATGGCCAACATCCAGAAACGCGCGCCGAATTTCGTCGAAGACTAGGGTCTGTTGACATTCAGCACATGAGCGATGAATGTCAACAGACCCTAAGAACCCGCTGCGATCGGAGCGCCGTCGCGGGCCGATCCTGCGCGAGTGCGACAGGTGCCACCCGCGTGTGCCCGCCAACCCTGGCGGGCCTCAGTCCTGCTCGCGCCCCAGCACCTGCGCGAGTTTGGCGCCGTCCAGGATGCGGATGAATTTCTGCTGCACCGATATCAGCCCTTCGTCCTGGAACCGGGATAAGGTGCGGCTGACCGTCTCCAGCTTCAGGCCGAGGTAGCTGCCCATCTCTTCGCGCGTCAAGCGCAGATTGAATTCCGACCCCGAGTAGCCGCGCGCGGCGAAGCGCCGCGACAGATCGAGCAGCAGCATCGCCAGGCGTTCCTCGGCATTCATGCTGCCCAGCAGCAGCAGCACGCCGTGCTCGCGCACGATTTCACGGCTCATCATCTTGTGGAAGTGGCGCTGCAGTCCGGGTAGTTCCTGTGCCAGCCCGAGCAATCCGGCGAAGGGAATGGTACAGACCTCGCTGTCCTCCACGGCGACCGCATTGCAGGTATGCCGCTCCGGCCCGATCCCGTCCATGCCGAGGATCTCGCCGACGATCGAGAATCCGGTCACCTGGTCGCGGCCATCGTCGAGCAGGGACAGGTTCTTGAAGAAGCCATGGCGCACGGCATACAGGGCGGTGAAGCGATCGCCGCTGCGGTACAGCGTCTCGCCGCGGCGCAGGCGCGAGCGATGGAACACCAGGCGGCCGGCGATCTCCCTCTCCCCGGCACTCAAACCGCAGCAGGGCGTGCACAGTTCGCGCAGATTGCAGGTCAGGCAGGTGGTCCTGCATTGCGCAATCGCACCCGGCACCGCAACGACTGCACCGCCGGCCGGCGCACGCCGCCGGACGGGAAGTTGCAACACGCGCTTGCTGTGTTTCATAACACCTCCCGCTAGAGGCCAGGCCGTCCGGCTCGCGCGGACGATGCGCCGCAAGGAAACCGTTTGACCGCAGCCAGACCGCGCCGCACAGCGCGGGCCGGCACCTAGAATACTATTTACTCAAGCCGCGCAAAACTTGCGTTTAATCAAACGAAGTGGCGTCGAACACGCGCCGATGCGGCCCAAACAGCGACGTTTTGCGCCAGATCAAATGCAGGCGGTACCCGGCCGCCGGCAGCGCAACTTCTTGCGTCTATGTGCGCTAGCGCATAGAGCGCCGGGCTGGGATCAACGACACTGGAGTCTACGAGCCGCGGCCAACTGGCCGTTTCGAGTACGCGAGGTGCGATATGGCGAAGTTCGAATGCGCTGCCGGAGAATCCGGCGACTTGTTTGGCGACACCCCGATTTCCGCGCCGAATTGGCTGATCATGCCCAGCTTCGCGCCGGAACTGAAGACGGCGCGCGTGCTCTGCCGCGAACTCCGGCAGCAACGGGCGCGGCCCGACAAAATGCGTATTGCCCATTTGATTTGCCTGAATCTGCTGTCGATGCTCCGTCGCGACGCGCGACGGAGGTAGCGCGGAACTCAGTTCGAGTCGTGCATCATACCGTGAACGATGCTATCGACTTCGGCGCGTTCATCCTCGGCGTCGAACATGTTTTCGAATACGCGATCGTCGTAGCTGTCGGCGGCGTTGGCCTGCACCGCGGCGTATTCGGCGTCGCGCCAGGCGATCGGAAGTTGCGGTGATAGTCTATTGCGATGGGTGCTGCGTTTCATGGTCTGCTCTCCTTATGCGGACCGTCCGCATGAATCCAGCATGTACCCGAATCCAACGGCTATCTGTACGCGGGCGTACATAGCGGCGGGAATTCCCGCACGGCGCACTTCGCATCTGTTATCCGGCGCCGTTGCAGAATGAATGCTTACCGACACAGTGAGTTATCCTCTACGCCATGAATACACCAAGACTGAACAAACCCTTCTCCATGATCCGCGAGTTCCATCTCGCCGACTGGTTCACCCTCGCCAACGCGGTCTGCGGCATCGGGGCCCTGTTTTCCATGATGACCTACCTGCAGACCGGCGACCTCAGGCATGTGTACTTCGCCTGCGGCCTGGTGCTCGCCGCGCTGGTGTTCGACGTCCTCGACGGACGCATCGCGCGCTGGCGGCAGAAAACCTCGGCCATGGGGCGCGAACTCGACTCCCTCGCCGATGTCATCTCCTTCGGCGTCGCTCCGGCGGTGATCGCCTACGGCTGCGGCATGCAGGGCTTGTACGACCGCGTCATCCTCGCCTGTTTCGTCGCCTGCGGCGTATCGCGCCTGGCGCGCTACAACGTGACCGCCGAAGCGCTGTCGGGCGACGACGGCAAAGTGAAATACTTCGAGGGAACCCCCATTCCAAGCTCGCTGCTGCTGGTGCTGCTGCTGTTCGTGGCGGCCACGCAGGGGGCGCTGGGCGACGCCCTCTGGTTCGGCCATATCGTAATCGCCGACTTCACGCTGCATCCGCTGGTCCTGGTCTTCGCCCTTTCCGGGTCGCTGATGGTCAGCCGCATCCACGTTCCAAAGCTCTGAATTGCCCCATCGAACCGAGCGCACATGTCAGCACTCACTATCGCAGGCGTTCTGACCGCCATTCCGTGGAAGCAAATCTTCGAGCACGGTCCGGGCCTGCTGGGTTCGGCCCGGGACTTGTTTAAGCGCAGCGAGCAGCCGGGCTCGAAAGCGTCGCTGCAAGAACGCATCGAACGCCTGGAGCGCAACGAAAGGGAGCAAGCCCGCCTGATCGAGCAACTGGTCGAACGGCAAGAGTTGCTGCTCGCGGCCAGCCAGGTGATCAATTCCAGGCTCAAGGCCTTGTTCGTCTGCACCCTGATCACGGCCGCCGGGCTGATCGCCTGTGTGGCGCTGCTGTTGACCCGGTAGGCCCCGGCCACAACCTGCCTTAGCGCGTGCGCAGCTTCTGCGCCATTGCCACCGCATAGGAGTCGGTCATGCCGGAAACGAAATCGGTGATCGCGAGCACCCGCGCGTAGGCATCGGCCGCGGGCCTGCCATCGGCCGAAAGGAACTGGCCCGGAAGCAGATCGAGTATCGCCCCGGCACCGGGCGCAGGCGCGCCCGCCGCGGCGGCCTCGACCGCGCCGACGAAACCTTCCAGAAGCTCCCCGAGGACCGCCGCGCCCGGGCTCTGCAGATTCAGCACCACCGCCGAGTGATACACCCGGTCGCGCGCCAGCGCGCGAAACGCCTGCAGCATCTCGGCGTGCGGGATCAGCGTGATGAGTTCCTCGTCGAAGCTGCCGTCGAGCATCGCCGCCTCGCGCGCGGCGAAGGCCTGGGCCGCCTCGGCCACCAGCGCGTCTATGGTGCGCGCGCGCAGGTACTCGACGCGCTTCTCGTCGGTGGCGATCGCCGCCGCTTTTTGCCACGCCGCCGGGTCGGCGACGATGCCGCGATACAACGGCTCGATTTCGGCGTAGCTCACCTCGCCGGCGCGAAACGCATCCTCGACGTCGATCACGCAATAGCTGATATCGTCCGCCGCTTCCACCAGGAAGGCGAGCGGATGGCGGCACCAGCAGCTCGCGTCCTCGCGGCGGCGCAGCAGCCCCGCGGCCTGCGCCACCACGCCGAAGCGCTCGCGGTCGGCGTGAAAGAAATTGTGCTTCTTGCCCGAGATGCCCACCGGCGCCGGAGGCGGCAGGTAGGCCGGACGCGGATATTTCGCCACCGCGGCGAGCGTGGCGCAGGTGAGCTGCATCCCGCCCGCGTTGTCGGGCATGCCCAGGCGCGCGAGGATGCGGAAGGTCTGCGCATTGCCCTCGAAGCGTTCGAAGTCCGCGCGCTCCTCCCGCGCGAGGCGCGCCAGCACCGCCGCACCCAAGGCCGAGGCGTTGAACCAGGACTGGATCGCCGCCTCTCCCGCATGCCCGAACGGCGGATTGCCGATGTCGTGCGCGAGGCAGGCCGCCGCGACGACGGCGCCGAAATCACCGGCGGTGTAGCCCTTGTAGGACATTTCCTGATGCTGTCGCAGCACGTGATCGCCGGCCAGCACGCCGAGCGAGCGGCCGACCGAGGCTACCTCCAGGCTGTGCGTCAGGCGTGTGCGTACATAGTCGTTTTTCGCCAGGGGAAACACCTGCGTTTTGTCCTGCATGCGCCGGAACGCCGAGGAAAACACGATGCGGTCGAAGTCGCGCTGGAATTCCGAGCGCGGCCCAGACCCGGACACGGGGGCGCCGCCCAGGCGTTGGTGGGACAAAAGCGTTGGCCAGTGCATGCGGTCGTGCGACATGAAGCGCATCTTACGGGCAAATGCGGGCAAACGGGCCGGCGGCGCGGGGGCGCGGCAGGATCGTCAATCGGGTCTGCCGTGTTTCAGTAGTACGGCGCGGCGATGCCTTCGGCGGCGAAAGCCCGCTGCGTTGCCGGACGCGCCATCACGGCGTCGAGTAAGCGCGCCAGCTGCGGCCGGGCGCGCGCCGGATGCTGCATGCCGCGCGTCCAGCGGCACAGCATCAGCAGATAGGCGTCGACGGCGCGATAATCTGCGCCCAGCAGAAACGGGCCGGCGCCGGCAGCCAGCGTCGCCTCGATCAAGTCGAGCATCTCGCCAGTGCGGCGCTCGGCATGCGCCTTGATCTGCGCTGCCGCGGCCGCATCGTCGGCCAGGCGCTCGGGATAGAAATAAAGCAGGAGTTCGGCCTGCACCGTGTTGGTGAGATAGATGAGCCACTTGTAGAATTCCGCCCGCGCCTTGCTGCCTAGCGCAGGCGCCAGCCCGGCCCCCGCATGGCGGTCGGCCAGATGCAGGCAGATCGCCGCCGATTCGTACAGCACCAGGTCGCCATCGATCAGCACCGGGATGCGTCCAGCCGGGTTGAGCTTGAGGTAGGCGGGGCTCTTGTGTTCGTTCTTGTTGCGGTCGACCAGCACCAGCGCGTAGTCGGCGCCGATTTCCTCCAGCAGGATATGCGGCGCGAGATTGGCGTTGCCGGGGTAATAGTAGAGCTGGTACATGGCGGATCCTCGAGGCTGATGCGGATTATGCGGCCTATGCCGGGCGCCCTGCAAGCAACGAGCCGGCAGCCAGAAATTAAAACATTTAAAAGGCTAGGCTCTATCGCTGCCGTACTTTCCGCCGCATGCCAGTGCTAAAATCGGCAAGTCCACGAGAAAACGCCCAGCATGCCGACCAAGCTCCCCAGCGCCCTCCTGCGCGCGCAACTGCGCGAACGCATCCTCGGCCGCATCGCCGAACTCAAGCTCAGGGATGTCGAAGCGGCCGAACAGCTCGGCCTCTCGCCCGGGCAGATGAGCCGGCTGCGCCAAGGCGAAGACATCTTCACCCTCGACCGCCTGATCGACGCCGCCGCGAACCTCGGCATCAGTGTGCGCATGAGGGCAACGCGGCCTTATACTTGCGGCTGATCGCCATGACGAAACCAAACAACAGCGGCGCACAGATCGAGGTCAGCAATACCCTGTTCCTCGCCGGCCGCGGCGTCGTGATCGTGGGCCACGTTCGCGCCGGGGCGGCGCGGGTCGGGCAGGTGACCGCACCCCTCGCGCTCGGCGCTGGCGCGGCGCAGCGCCTGGAAGTGAGCGTGGTCGAACGCCTGTCTTCGACGGACGGACTCGGCCAGGCCGTCGGCATCGCGTTCCGGAAATCTCCGGAACTCAACGATCTCAAGCGCTGCCTGCCCGCGGGCAGCATGCTGCTGCTCGAGGAACCGGGCGAACCCGGCGCGCGCCGCGCATAGGCCTATCGATGCCGCCGCGAACATCGGCATCGGCGTGCGCATGAGCGCGGCGCGGCCCTATGGCCACCGCCCTGTCAGCGCAACACGGTGATGCACAGACCAGCGGACCTGGCGCACGCCATCCACAAGAGGGCGATCGTCGCCATTGCGACCGCCACCGGCAGCACCTCGCTCCTGATGAACGTGTGGTTTCCGTTCCTGCCGCTCTACATGCTGCAGGTCGGCGCCCGGGACGAGGCCTCGGCCCTGTTCTGGGTGGCGGTCGGCATGAGCGCCCAGGGCGTGGGCCGGCTGATCGGCGGGCCGCTGTGGGGGCTGCTCTCGGACCGGCTAGGACGCAAGAAAATGTTCGTCCGCTCGGTGTATTCGGCTGCGCTCACCTGCTTCGTCCTCAGCATCATCAACGCGCCCTGGCAGGTCGGGGTCGCGCTCGGGATACAGGGCCTGCTCTCCGGCTTCATTCCCGCGGCGGTCGCCCTGATGAGCGTCAGCGTGCCCGACGCAAAAGTCAGGGACGCGCTGAACGCGGTCTCCGGCGCGCAATACCTCGGCAGCGCAATCGGGCCGGCGGTCGGCGCGGCCATGGCGATCGCCTTCGGCTATCGCGGCGCGATTTTTTCCTCCGGGCTGCTGATCGCCGCGGTGGCGACCGCAGTCATGTTTCTCGTGCCGGCGGACGCCGTGCGCAAGAAGGAGCGCGACCTCACCGGCGCCGCGCTCGAACTGCCTCCGTTCAAGCCGACGCGGCAATTCGCGCTCGCGATCCTGCTCTACTTCTCGCTGTTCGCCCTGACCACGTTCAGGACGATCGCGACGCCGATCGCACTGAAGGACATCGCGGGCGCCGACGTAACCACGGCCACCGGCCTCGCGTTCGCGCTCGGCGGCGTCGCCAGCGCCCTGGGCGTATGGATACTGTCGGCGCGAAAGTTCCGCCAATGGCGCTTGCGCGACATCCTGGCCATCACCTGCGTGCTCACCGCGCTGGGGCATCTGCTGCTGGCGCTCAGCAATTCGGTCTGGCTCTATGTCCTCGCCTTCACCATCGCCTCGTTCCTGAACGCGTCGATGATGCCGGCGACGAACACCATGATCGCGTTGAGCGTCAGCCGCGAACGGCGCGGCACGGCCTTCGGCATCGGCAGCGCCGCCCAGGCGATCGCGTTCATGGTCGGCCCGATGGGCGCGGCGATGTTCGCGCGGTTCTCGCTCAAAGCCGGGTTCGCCACCGTCAGCGTTCTGATGCTCGCGCTGGCGGCCCTGGTCGCGTTCGCCGTGCGCGAGCCGCCGGCGGAAAAATAGGCAGCGCCGGCAAGTTCGCCTGCGCGCTGATTGCTCCGGGATGCGCTTATCGCTACCGCAGCATTAGTGCCCGTAGCCGCGGCCGTAGCCGCCACCGTGGCCGCGACCGCCGCCGTAAATCCCGATCCCTATGGAAGGCCCGATGTAGGCCGGCGCGTAATAGGCGGGCGGCCCGGGAGTCACAGGAACCACCATGCATCCGCCGAGCACAGCCAGCATGGCCACGAGCATCGTCAGTCTGATCATTTTCATGTTTTCGATCTCCTTGCCGCAAGTGTAGGCACCTGCGCGCACGAAATAGCCCGATAAGCTGTAACAGCGATGTAACAGCATGTTACCGACGGACGCGGCGCGCGCGGGCAGAGGAGACGTTCTATGATGCCGTGTCTTTATCCCTCGGTTGTGGACGAGGTCTGGACCCGGTTTGCAGGCAGGAATGCGCGAGCACATTGGAGCGGGCAATGCCGATCAGGGTAGAACTCACTACGCAGCGCGTGCCGGTCAAGATCTGGACCGACGACGCTGACGCGAATTCGAAGCGCCAGCTGGAGAATATCGCCAGCCTGCCTATCATCCACCACCACGTCGCAGCCATGCCCGACGTGCATCTGGGAATCGGCGCGACCATAGGCTCGGTAATCGCGACACGCGAGGCCATCATCCCGGCCGCGGTGGGCGTCGATATCGGCTGCGGCATGGTCGCCTGCCGGCTCTCGCTCAGCGGCAACCAGCTCGACGAGCGCGCGCTCAAAAAAGTGTTCGACCAGATCAGCCGCGATGTGCCGGTCGGGCGCGAACAGCACAGCGACAGCCGCGCCCTGACCGCAGCGGCGCGGCCGTTCGCTGCGCGCCTCACGGCGATGACGAAAAAGCATCCGCAGCTGCTGAAGTCCGTGGGCAAGCACTCGAAGTGGGTCAACCAGATGGGGACGCTGGGCGGGGGCAATCATTTCATCGAAGTGTGCCTGGACGAATCCAACCGCGTGTGGGTTATGCTGCACTCGGGCAGCCGCGGCATCGGCAACGCCCTCGCCACCTATTTCATCGCCCTCGCGCGGCGCGACATGGAGCGCACGCTGATCCATCTGCCCGACCGCGATCTGGCTTATTTTTCGGAGGGCAGCGAGCATTTCGCCGACTACGTCGAAGCGGTGCGCTGGGCGCAGGAATACGCGATGCAGAACCGGCGCGAGATGGTCGATCTGGTGCTCGCCGCGCTGAAGCGCCACCTGCCGGGCTTCGAAGTCACCAGCGAAGTGGTAAACTGCCACCACAACTACGTGGCCGAGGAGCATCACTACGGCGCCGATGTGTGGCTCACGCGCAAGGGCGCGATTCGCGCGCGCGCGGGCGACCTCGGCATCATCCCGGGGAGCATGGGCGCGCGTAGCTATATCGTACGCGGGCTGGGGAACGCCGAGAGTTTCGATTCCTGCGCGCACGGCGCGGGGCGCAGGATGAGCCGCACCGCGGCGAACAAGCAGTTCTCGCCGGCCGACCTTGTGCGCCAGACCGAGGGCGTGATCTGCCGCAAGGACCAGGGCGTGGTCGACGAGATCCCCGGCGCCTACAAGGACATCGACACGGTGATGGCGAACCAGGCCGATCTGGTCGAGGTGCTGCACACGCTGAAACAGGTGGTATGCGTGAAGGGCTAGGTCCGCCCTTCCCCGGCCGGCAGAAATTGCCTGCGCCATGATAAAGATCAACGCACGGCGCGCGGCGCACCGCTAGCCTAGTCTTGTGCCGCGGCGTGCGCTACGGCTTTTGTCTGCAAACCAACCGAAATGATTGTACGGAGTGCGACCATGTTGAGCCAGACCGCCAGAATCGCAGTGCCGCTGTGCCTTGCCGCCGCGCTCGCCGCGGGTTGTGCCACCGTGGTTGCGCCGACCTCCCCCGCCGAGCTGTCGCAAGGGCGCCCGGGTTATGTGATCGGCTATCTCGCGCCGGCGCAGCTGCCCGACACCCGGGCGCTGTTGCCACCGCCGCCCGCGGCCGGCTCCGCGATGCTCGCCGACGACGAGGACACCTATCGTTCGACGCGCAAGCTGCGCGACACCCCGCGCTGGACCCTGGCGGTGAAGGACGCCGACCTCACGTTCCCCAATGCAACCGCGACGTTCTCCTGCGCGCTCGCCATGCCCATATCGGAAGCGGCCACGCCCCACCTGAACACGCTGCTGCGCCGCGTGCGCGCCGACGCGAGCCGCGCAAACGACAAGCCAAAAGATTTCTACAAGCGCCGCCGGCCCTACGTTGCACACGGCGACGCGAGTTGCACGCCGCACGAAAAACACAAGGACGACTCTTACCCCTCGGGGCATGCCTCGATCGGCTGGGCCTGGGCGCTGACGCTGGCCGAGATCGCGCCGGAGCGCGCTGATGTCGTGCTCGCACGCGGCTACGCGTTCGGACAAAGCCGCGTGATCTGCGGCGTCCACTGGCAGAGCGACATCGAGGCGGGCCGCGTGGTCGGCGCCGCGGTGGTGAGCCGCCTGCACGCGGATCCTGTATTCGCCGCCCAGATGGCGGCCGCGCGCAAGGAAATCGACAGCGCGCGCGCCGCCGGCCTCAAGTCGCCCCTGGACTGCGCGGCCGAAGCGCAGGCGCTCGCGGGCGCGCGCTAAGCCCTCAGCGGCGGCCGTGGCCGGAACCGCGACCGGAACCTGCGCCGCGCTTGCCGCCGTGGCTCCCGCCCCCGGCGTGCGGCCGAACAAGAACCCGCGGGCCGAAAAACACGGCAGGCGCGCCGTAATACACGGGCGGCGGCGCGATATACGCCGGCGCCGGGCCGTAATAACCGGACGAGTCCGTGTAGTAGACCGGATCGACCGGCACCGCAACGCATCCGCCGAGCAGCGCCAGCGCCGCCACAAGTACATTCCGTCCGCTTCTGTTCAGAGTCGCATACACATTTCATTCTAGGTCCCGCGACGCCGCGTGTAACCCGAGAAAATGTAACACTAGGTTACAGGCGGCGAAGCGCTCGAGCAGGCGCCGGGACTACAATGAGTCAGCGGGAGACGGAGCGCGCTTCACCAGAGCCAGGAGCAAAGGCCATGACCAGCGAAAACCCGATGGACGTGATCGACAACATGCTGCGGACCATGGTCGAGCGCAAGGCGTCCGATCTGTTCATCAGCGTGGGGTTTCCGCCGGCGCTGAAAATCGACGGCAAGCTGACGCCGATCTCCGAGCACGCGCTCACCGAGACGCATACCAAGGCATTCGTCCGCGCACTGATGAACGACAAGCAGCTCGCCACGTTCGAGGCGACCAAGGAATGCAACTTCGCGCTCGCGCCGGCCGGCATCGGGCGCTTTCGCGTCAGCGCCTACGTCGACCAGAACGGCGTCGGGCTGGTGCTGCGCACCATCAACACGCGCATCCCGACGATGGAGGAGCTCGGCCTGCCGGCTATCCTGCGCGACGTGGCGATGTCGCAGCGCGGCCTGGTGATGGTGGTGGGCGGCACGGGCTCGGGCAAATCGACCAGCCTCGCGGCGATGATCGGCTACCGCAACGAGCACAGCTACGGCCACATCATCACCATCGAAGACCCGGTCGAATTCGTGCACGCGCACCGCAACTGCATCGTCACCCAGCGCGAGGTGGGCGTCACCTGCGAGTCGTGGGACGCGGCGCTCAAGAACACGCTGCGCCAGGCGCCCGACGTGATCCTGATCGGCGAAATCCGCGACCGCGAGACCATGGAGCACGCGATCGCGTTCGCCGAAACCGGCCACCTGTGCTTCGCCACGCTGCATGCGAACAGCACCAACCAGGCGCTGGACCGCATCATCAACTTCTTTCCCGACGACCGGCGCCAGCAGCTGCTGATGGACCTGTCGCTCAACGTGCGCGCTTTCCTGTCGCAGCGCCTGGTGCCGCGCGAGTCCGGCAAAGGGCGCGTCGCCGCGTTCGAGATCATGCTCGATTCGCCGCTGATCAAGGACATGATCTTCCAGGGCGAGGTGCATCAGATGAAGGAGCTGATGACGCGCTCGGTCGAGCTCGGCATGCAGACCTTCGACAAGGCGCTGTTCGACCTCTACCAGACGTACGTGATCAGCTACGAGGATGCGCTGCGCTTCGCCGATTCGCACAACGACCTGCGCCTGAAGATCAAGCTCGAGCCCGGCGGCCGCCAGCCCAAGGACGCGGGCGACAAGACCGATATGCACGTGGTTTAGCGCTTCGCCCCCTTACCCGCGCGGCCGTGCTGGGGTAAAGTGCGCGGCCGGCGGCGGAGAACCTCCCGCCGCACATCGAAAGGAAACGCATGGATCTGAACCTGAAAGGCAAGCGCGCGCTGGTGACCGGCGGCTCCAAAGGCATAGGCCGGGCCTGCGCCCAGGTGCTGGCGGAGGAAGGCTGCACGGTGACCATCGCCTCGCGCGACGCCGCGGCGCTCGCGGCCGCGGCCGCGGACATCAAGGCTGCGACCGGCGTCACGGTGCAATGCAAGGCGGCCGACCTGTCGCAGCGCGGCGTGGCCGAAGAACTCGCGGCCTCTGCCGGCGATCTGGATATCCTGGTCAACAACGCCGGCGCGATTCCCGGCGGCGATCTGCTGACCGTGGACGAAGACACCTGGCGCCGCGCCTGGGACCTGAAGGTGTTCGGCTACATCAACCTCACGCGCGCCGTGTACGCGCGGATGAAGCAGAAGAAACGCGGCGTGATCGTCAACGTGCTCGGCAACGCGGGCGAAAAGCTGAACGCGGCCTATATCGCCGGCAGCACGGCCAACGCCGGTCTGATGGCCTTCACGCGCACGCTGGGCGGCGCCTCGCCCGCGGACGGCATACGCGTCCTCGGCGTGAGCCCGGGCCCGGTGGCGACCGACCGGCTGTTGTCGCTGTATAAGCAAATGGCGGCGTCCAAGCTCGGCGACGCCAAGCGCTACGAGGAACTGTTCAAGGGCATGGCCTTCGACCGGCCCGCGAGCGCCGAGGAAATCGCCTGGACCGTGGCCTTCGCCGCTTCCGCGCGCTCGTCCTACACCAGCGGCGTCTACATCACCATAGACGGCGGGCTCGCGGCGCGGTCCTGAGGACGGACGGGAGGCCCGGGCGCCTCAACGCTGGGCGCCCGGCAGAAAGTCGTCCAGCGGCACGCCGAAGCTGTTCAGCGCCCAGGACACCAGGTTGTACTGCCCCACGGTGAATACCACGTCCATCATCTGCTCGATGGAATATTTGGACGCCAGCGCCGCCCAGGTCTGATCGGCGACCACGGAACGCTCGAACAGATCGTCGGCCGCCTGCAGCAGCGCGGCTTCGTGCGCGCTCCAGCCGGCGCCGGCGCCCTGCTGGACGCGCTCGATTTCCGCGGCGCTGATGCCGCTGCGCTTGGCGATCTCCACATGCTGCGCCCATTCGTATTCGGACTGGTTGAGCCAGCCGATGCGCAGGATCAGCAGCTCGCGCTCCCGCGGCGGCAGGGTCTGCTTCTGCAGCACGTGGCCGGCGAACACCGTCCAGCGCCGCGTGAGCTTGGGGTGGTTCATCATGGCGCGGAAAATGTTGAGGTCGCGGCCGCCGAGACGGTTCTTGGCCGCGGTGTCGGCGTCTTCGCCGGTGAGTTGGGCGAGATCGCGCAGCGGGATGCGCTGCTTGCGTTTGATCATCGGGTTCTGCTCCATGGGCTCGACGGTTTTTCCATAGCGCCGGGCCGCCTTGCGGGCGGGCGCCGATGCGCTGCATGCGCGAATCTTAAGCCAGAAGCGCGCTCGGGGTCGATGCACGGCTGGTGGAAAAATGGGCGGGTGCGCCTATTTCCTCGTCGCATGCGCCGAAGCCGCTGTTAGAATCGGCGTCGGTCTGGAAAGTTTCTTGTCCGGGAGACATCATGGATCTTGCCAATCTGACGCTGCTCGAGCAGGCCGCTTTGCTGCGCCAGGGTGAATGTTCGAGCCGCGAGATCGTCGACGCGCACCTGGCGCGCATCGCGCGGCTGGACGCCGGTTTGCACGCCTACGTCGAAGTCTATGCCGACGAGGCGCGCACGCTTGCCGAAGGCGCCGACCGCGCACGCGCTGCCGGGCTGCCGCTCCCCCCTTTGCACGGCCTGCCGGTCTGCATCAAGGATTTGTGCGATATAGCCGGCCGCATCGGCACCATCGGTTCGAAGATGTGGGCCCAGCGCCGCGCCAGCGCGACCTCGGCCACGATAGAACGCCTGCTCGCCGCGGGGATGATACCCCTGGGCAAGACGCATATGGTCGAGTTCGCGTTCGGCGCCTGGGGCACCAACCCGCTGATGGGCGCGCCGCGCAATCCCTGGGACAGCGCCTGTCACCGCGCGCCCGGCGGGTCGTCCAGCGGCACCGCGGTCGCGATCGCGGCCGGGCTCGCACCCGCCGGCATCGGCAGCGACACCGGCGGTTCGGTGCGCATCCCCTCGGCGTTCAACGGCCTGGTCGGCCTCAAGGTCACCTACGGCCGCATCAGCCTGCACGGCACGGGGCTGCTCAGCTGGACGCTGGATTCGATCGGCCCGCTGGCGCGTTCGGTGGAAGATTGCGCCGAACTGCTGCGTACGCTGGCCGGCCCGGATGCGCGCGACCCGGCGACGCTGACGCAGCCGGCCCTGGACTTGCCGCAGCAATTCGCGGCCGGCGGCCTCGAACAGGTGCGCATCGCGCTGCCCGATCGCGCGCAACTGCCGCAGTTCGTGCAGCCCGCGGTGCTCGACGCCTGGAACAACGCGGCGAAACTGATGCAGCGGCTCGGCGCCGAGATCGTGCCGGTACGCCTGCCGGACTGGTATTTCGATCTGGCGAAGGAGGCGGGCATGATCATCGCGTCCGAAGCCTTTGCGCAGCACCGGAATTACATCGAGGACCTGCGGCAGCCGATAGGCGAGGCGGTGCGCGGGCGCATTCTGGGTGCGCGCAATTTCGCGCCCGGCGAATACGCCGGAACGCTGCGCACCATGATGGATCGCCGGCGGTTTTTCGGCGAATGGTTCCGGCGCTTCGACGCGATCCTGCTGCCGACGGTCGCCGTGACGGCGCCGCCGCTCGAAGGCATAGACGAAGCGTCGCCGGTGCCGGCTTATTTCACGCGGCCGCAGAATTACCTCGGCCTTTGCGCGCTGGCGCTGCCGGCCGGGCTGCACCAGGGCCTGCCGATGAGCGTCCAGGTCATAGGCAAGCCGTTCGCGGAGCACCGGATTCTGGAAATCGGCAAGGCCTATCAGGACGAGAGCGGGTTCAACCAGTTGCGGCCGGATGCCGCGGCGCTGGCGGCATAGCCGAGGGCCGGGGATGTCGCTGGAAACCAACGCAGCAGCGCCGCGCACGGCGGAGCACGACCGGGCGCGGCGCATTTATTTCACCCTTGCGGCCGCGATCGGCGGGCTGGTCAGCGTCTATTTCGTGCTGGTGCCGGTGTTCGGCTACAACCTGGCCTTCCATTTCTATCTGATGCTGTGGATCACCATGGCCTCTGCGTTCAACGTCGCCTCCGGCTTCTCGGGTTACATGCCCTTCGGTTACGTCGCCTTCTACGGCGTGGGCGCCTTCACCACCGCGATCCTGGTGCACAAGCTGCACTTCCCGGTGCTGGCGGCGCTGCCGTTTTCGGGCATCGCCGGCGTGGTGCTGGGCCTCATGTTCGCGCCCACGCTGCGGCTGTCGGGCATCTACTTCGCCATCGTCAGCCTGGCGCTGGCTGGCATCTGCCGCCTCGTCATCACCAATATGCCCGAGGAGATCACCGGCGGCTCCTTCGGCCTGCAGCTGGGCAGCCGGGCGGAGCCGGTGCTGTCGTTCTACGTGATGATGTTCGTGATGCTGCTCGCCCTGGGCACCATCCTGTGGCTGTCGCGTTCGCGCCTCGGCAAGGCGCTGCGCGCGGTGCGCGACGACGCGGAAGCGGCCGACATGATGGGCGTCAACGTGGTGCGCGTGCGGCTCTACGGCTGGCTGATCGCCGCGTTCTTCCCGGCGCTGTGCGGCGGCATCGAGGCCTGGTACACCAACGTGGTCGATACCGAGACCGCGTTCAACACCCTGACCACGGCGAAGACGGTGATCTACGCGGTGGCGGGGGGGCTCGGCACGGTCACCGGGCCCATCGTCGGCACCATAGTCATGGTCTGGCTGGACGAGCTGATCTGGCGCGAGTTCCCGCGCATCAATCTGCTGATCCTCGGCGTCGCCACCGTGCTGCTGGTGCTGTTCCTGCCGCGCGGCCTGATCGGCACGCTGTTGCGCCGCCGCCCGCAGTGGCGCCGTTTCATTCCCTGAATTTCACCCAGCCGCGCGCCATGGAAATCCTCATTCTCAACGGTTTGATCAACGGTTTGATCGTCGGCGGCGTGTACGCGCTGATCGGCCTGAGCCTGACCCTGCTCTACGGCGTGCTGCGCATCGTCAATTTCGCCCACGGCGAGTTCGTCATCGGCGGGTCGTTTCTCGCCTACGTGCTGTTCAACAGTCTGGGTATTCCGCCGCTGCTGGCGCTGCCGGTCGCGGCGGTGACGTTTTTCGCGGCCGGCTGGCTCGCTTACTACGTGCTGATCCCCCGGCTCGCGCGCAGCGACGATCCGGAGTCCATGTCCTTCCTCATGATGTACGGGCTGTCGATCGCGCTCGCGGCGGTGATGCTGCTGATCTTCGAAGCCGATTCGCGCTCCATCGACTACGCCTTCACGCCGATCTCGATGAAAATCGGGGCGATCTATGTGTCGACGGCGCGCATCGTCGCCTTCGGCGTCACCCTCGTGATCTCGCTCGCCTTGTCCTGGTTTCTGTATCGCACCCTGCCGGGCAAGGCGCTGCGCGCCACCATCATGAACCGCGAGGCGATACAGATCGTCGGCGTGGACGTGGAGAAGCTCTCGGCCTTCGCCTTCGCGCTCGCCACCGGCCTCGCGGGCATGACCGGCGTGCTGATCGCGCTGGTGTTTCCGGCGTTCAACGCGTTCTCCGGCGCGGAATATTCGATCATCGGTTTCATCGTGGTGGTGCTGGGCGGCCTGGGCAATCCGATCGGCGCCCTGATCGCCGGCATCCTCTACGGGCTCGCCGAGCAGCTCGCCACGGTGTTCCTGCCGCAGGCGCTGGCGCAGATCGTCGGTTTCGCCATTCTGGTCGGCACCATCCTGGTCCGGCCTGCGGGCCTGCTCGGCTGGCGGGCGCAGCGATGACGGCGGCGATCGGCGTTCACGGGCTGTTCAAGCACTTCGGCGGCCTGGTCGCGCTCGACGGCATCGAACTCGAGGCGCGAGCGGGGGAGGTGCTCGGGATCATCGGCGTGAACGGCGCCGGCAAGACCACGCTGATGAATTGCATCTGCGGCATCTATCGCGCCGACAAGGGCAGTGTGTCTATCGGCGGGCGCGACATGACGGGCCTCACGCCGCACGAGATCGCGCACGCCGGGGTCGGCCGCACCTTCCAGATTCCGCGCGTATTCCGCAAGATGTCGCTGATCGACAATCTGCTGGTGCCGGTGCTCGACCGGGCCGATTCTGACCGCGCGCTGATCGAACGCGCCGAGGCGATGCTGGAGCAGATGCGCCTGATCGAACTGCGCCACAATTTCGCCGAGGAGCTTTCCGGCGGCCAGCAGAAGCTGCTCGAGATGGCGCGTATGCTGATGCCCGAGCCCAAGGTGGTGATGCTGGACGAGCCCTTCGCCGGCGTGCATCCGATGCTGTGCCGTTTCATGATCGAGCAAATCGAGGCGATCGCGGCGGGCGGCAAGACGGTGCTCCTGATCAGCCACGACCTGACTTCGATCTACCGCCTGTCGCACCGCGTGGCGGCGCTGAACCAGGGCCGGGTCATCGCCGAGGGCAGCGTGGACGAGATCCGCGGCAATCCCGCGGTGGTGGAGGCCTATCTTGGAGCCTGAGCGCATGCACGGCGGCGCCGCGGGCGGGCGGCCGGTGCTCGAACTGCGCGCGGTCGACGTCGCCTACCACGGCGACATCCGCATCCTGCAGGGCGTGTCGATGGCGGTGCGTCCGGGCTGCATCACCGGCGTGATCGGGCCCAACGGCGCCGGCAAGTCGACGGCGCTGCGCGCGCTCTACGGCCTGCTCAAACCGGTCGCGGGCGATGTCCTGATCGACGGCGAAGTGGTCACCGGGATGAAACCCTGGCGCTTCATCGAGCGCGGCATCGCGCTGGTGCCGCAGGGCCGCAGCCTGTTCAACGAGCTGACCGTCGAGGATAATCTGCGCCTCGCCTGCTGGTCGTTCCGCAAGGACAAGGTACGGGTCGCCGCAGCGCTGGCGCGCGCCTACGAGCAGTTTCCGATGCTCAAGGAACGCCGCAAGCACATGGCCGGCGCCATGAGCGGCGGCCAGCAGCGTTTCCTCGAGCTCGGCCGGGCTCTCGCGCTGCAGCCGCGCGCGATCCTGCTCGACGAGCCGACCGCGATGATCGCGCCCAAACTCGCGGCGGAGATCTACGAATTCATCCATGGGTTGCCGGCGCGCGGGATCACCGTGCTGCTGGTGGACCAGAACGTGCGCCAATGCGTGCGCATCTCGGACCATGTCTACGTGCTCGAACTGGGGCGCAACAAGGTGGACGGCTCGGTCGGCGACTTTACCAATGACGCCGATTTGCGCAGCCTGATCGCCGAATGGGTGGATTACCGCATCGACGCATAAGGGGCCGGCGTCGGCGGCGTTGCAACTGGCCCCGATACCCGCGGCAGAAAGCCATTGTAGAATTCATTCCGCAACGGCCCGGTCCGGGGAAACATGAGGGGAGCGTTTCCCTCATATTGAAAAATCTTTCAGGGAGAACGATATGCAACGTAGATCATTCCTGCTCGCGCTCGCCGCGCCGGCGCTGCTCGCCACGCTGTGGACAGGCACGGCCGCGGCACAAGCGGACAAGCCGATACGCATCGGCATGACCGTATCCTCCGCCGGCACGTTCGCGCTCCAGGCGCAGTCGGGCTCGCGTGGCGTCGAAATCTGGGTCGACGACGTCAACCGCCGTGGCGGCATAGACATCGGCGGCAAGAAGCGCAAAGTCGAACTGGTCAAGCTCGACGACCGTAGCGACAAGGCGCTGGTTCCCCGGGTGTACGAGACCCTGATCAAGGACGAGCACGCCGATCTGCTGTTCGGACCGTTTGGCTCGACCTTGACCCAGACGGCGGCGAACGCCACCGAGACCGCCGGCAAGTTCCTGGTGATCTGGTCGGCCTCGGCCGACGCCCTGTATAAGCAGGGATACAAATACATGATCTCGGCGACGCAGCAGGCCGGCTCCTTGCTCGGCCAGCCGCCGATACGCGCGCTGCACGCCATGGGGGTGAAGAAGATCGCCTTCGCCTATCTGGACGAGCCGTTCCCGGCCGCGCTGACCCAGGGCGCGATCGATCTGGCGAAGCAGCTCGGCATGGAAGTCACCATGGACGAGAAGTTCGCCAAGGGCACCAAGGATTTCAACATCCTGATCCAGAAAGCCAAGGCGAGCGGCGCCGAAGCGTTCTATCCGACCGCCTACGAAGGCGACCAGATGACCATCGCGCGCCAGATCCGCGAATCCAACGCGGACTTCAAGGCGGTGGTGCTGTTCTACGGCTCGCAGCCGCAGTTCCTGCAGCAGTCGGGCAAGGACGGCCTCTACGTGTTCAGCGAGACCTTGCTGCACGACAAGATCAACTGGAAAGTGACGCAGGGATTGAACCGGGCGCAGATGATAGAGCGCTATAACAAGCTCTTTCCCAACGCGAAGTTCCCGGCCGACTTCCAGACCGCGCTGGCCTACGGCGCCGGCGTGATCACCGAGGCCATCATCAAGGACGCCCAGTCGCTGGATGCGGCCAAGCTCAAGGAAGCGGCGGTCAAGCTGAGCGGCAAGATCGTCACCGTCACCGGCGAGTACCAGATCGACGAAACCGGCAAGCAGCTCAAGAACGAGTTTGCAGTGATCCAGACTTTGCCGAACGGACTCGAAGTGGTCTATCCGCCGCCCGTGGCCACGGCCAAACCTGTGTACCCGGTGCCGCCTTTCGCCCAGCGGAAGTAAGACGTGCTTGGGGCCGCTGCGGCGGCCCGGTCGCCCCCTCTCCCCGCGCGCGCGGAAGGGGGCGGCAGCGTCTGCCGTCAGCGTTTCATCTCGATTTCGATAAACACGAATTCGCCTGCGCTGGCGTTGATCACGTTGTGCTCGACGCCAGCCTTGCGGAAGTAGGACTTCCCGCAGGTCAGTTCGCTGACGCTGTCGCCGTCCTTGGTGTTCAGCCGCAGCTTGCCCGTCGTCTGCGGCACCACCACATAGTCGTATTGATGGCGATGCCAGCCGGTTTCAGCGCCCGGCGCGAATTTCCATTCGGTCACTGAGACCCGCTCGTTGTCGATTTGAACCGTCGCTGTTGCCTGCGCCAATTTGGCCTCCATGGGATGAATCGGGATTGCTGCGCTTATCTTAGCAGCAGCGCTGGTCTAAGATGCAGCCTGAACGCCCGCCCAGCGTGAACCCGGGACGACCATGAGCTACCAGCAAAGCTTCGACATCCGCACCCGCGGCCGCGGCACGACCGAAATCACCGCCGAAGTCGCGCGCATTGTGCGCGCGTCTGGCGTCGCGACCGGCATCGCGCAGGTGTTCGTGCAGCATACCAGTTGCTCGGTGATGATCACCGAAAACGCCGACCCGGCGGTGCGCCGCGACCTCGAGACGCTGGCCGCGCGCTGGGCGCCGGACGCCGACCCGGGCTACCGGCATGACACCGAAGGCGACGACGACATGGCCGCGCATGCGCGCAGCCTCCTCGCGGGCACTTCGGTGAGCGTCCCGCTGGGCCGGGGTGGCTTGCTGCTCGGCACCTGGCAGGGGATTTATCTGTGGGAGCACCGCGCCGGGGCGCAGCTGCGGCGGGTAGTGGTCACTATCGTCGGCTGAGTTTTCTTTCCCACGCGGCCGTTCATAGGCCTCGGGCGCTCCGGCGTTTGGCCGCACCGCCTAAGACTAGCGCGGCTTAGAGGGGTAAAATCGCGCCCATGACCGCCGCGGCCGAAATCCAGGACATCAAGCGTTACATGCGCGAACTGGGCGAACAGGCGCGCGCGGCGGCGCGCGTGCTCGCGCGCGCCGACGGTGCGACCAAGGACCGCGCGCTCACCGCGGCCGCCGCCGCGATACGGCGCGACGCGGCGCGGCTGATCAAAGCCAACGCCGGGGACGTGGCCGAGGCGCGCGCCCAGGGCCTTGCGCCGGCGCTGCTCGACCGGCTGACGCTCACTCAGGACAGCATCGAAACCATGGCGGAGGGGCTGGAGCAGATCGCGCGCCTGCCCGATCCGATCGGCGCCATCACCGAACTGCGCGAGCGCCCGAGCGGCATCCGCGTCGGACGCATGCGCGTGCCGCTGGGCGTGATCGGCATCATCTACGAGTCGCGCCCCAACGTCACCGCCGACGCGGCGGGTTTGTGCCTGAAGTCGGGCAATGCCGCCATCCTGCGCGGCGGCAGCGAAGCGCTGCGCTGCAACCGCGCGATCGCCGCGTGCCTGCACGAGGGCCTGGCCGAGGCCGGGCTGCCGCAGACCGCGATACAGGTGATCGCGACCGCCGACCGCGCCGCGGTGGGCGAGCTGCTCACGATGAACCGGTACGTCGACATCATCGTGCCGCGCGGCGGCAAAGGACTGATCGAGCGCGTGATGCAGGAGTCGCGCATTCCGATGATCAAGCACCTGGACGGCGTATGCCACGTGTATATCGACGGCGACGCGGATCTGGACAAGGCGATACGCATCGCCGACAACGCCAAGACACAGCGCTACGGCACCTGCAACACCATGGAAACGCTGCTGGTCGCGGCAAGCGTGGCGGCGAAAGTGCTGCCGCCGCTTGCGCAGATCTATGCCGCCAAGGGCGTGGAACTGCGCGGCGACGAGCAGTCGCGCCAGCTCGTGCCCGCGATCAAGCCTGCGAGCGAGGACGACTGGTACGCGGAATATCTCGCGCCCATCCTGGCGGTGCGCGTGGTGAAGGACATCGACCAGGCGATGGAGCACATCGCCAAGTACGGTTCGGCGCACACCGACGCCATCGTCACCGAGAATCAGGCAAAGGCGCAGCGCTTCCTGCGCGAAGTCGACTCGAGCTCGGTGATGGTCAACGCCTCGACGCGTTTCGCCGACGGGTTCGAGTACGGCCTGGGCGCGGAAGTGGGCATTTCGACCGACAAGCTGCACGCGCGCGGGCCGGTCGGGCTGGAAGGGCTCACGTCGCAGAAATACGTGGTGCTGGGCGACGGGCAGATCAGAACACAATGAAACTCGTCTGGTATTTCGATTTCATTTCGCCCTACTCCTATCTGCAGTTCGAGGCGTATCCGGAGCTGGTGCAGGCGGCCGAACTGCGCCCGGTGCTGTTCGCGGGCCTGCTGAACCACTGGGGCACCAAGGGCCCGGCCGAGCTGCCGGCGAAACGCCTGCAGACCTATCGCTACACCTACTGGCTCGCCGGCCAGCACGGCATCACGATGAACTATCCGCCGGCGCATCCGTTCAATTCGATACAGGTGCTGCGCCTTGCAGTCGCGCTCGACAACGATTACGCCGCGATCAAGACCCTATTCGAATTCATCTGGAAGGAAGGCCGCTCGGTGGCGGACGAGTGGCCGGCGCTGGTGGCCAAGCTCGGTCTCACGGTCCCCGCAGCCGATGCGATGATCGCCGCGCAGCGGGTCAAGGACGCGCTCGCCGCAAACGGCCGCCAGGCCATCGACCGCGGCGTGTACGGCGTGCCGACCTTCGATACCGGCGAGGAACTGTTCTGGGGCCTGGACGCCACCGACATGCTGCTCGATTATCTGGAAAATCCCGGCGTGTTCGACGATCCGGAGATGCGTCGCATCGCGGATCTGCCGGTGGGCGCGGCGCGCAAGTCTTGACGACTGCCCGCCTGAGTGCCAGCGGATCGAACCGCTCCGAGTCGAACGCCGGCGGATGAAGCTCGCGGCCATCCTCGGCGGCACGTTCGATCCGGTGCACCTGGGCCACCTCGCGCTGGCCGAAGCCGCGCTCGCCGGACTGCCGATCGCCGAAGTGCTGTGGCTGCCCTCGGGCAGCCCCGGGCATCGCGGCGCACCGGCGGCGAGCGCGCGCGATCGCCTGGCGATGCTGCGTCTGGCCACCGCGGGCGACGCGCGCTATCGCATCGACGCGAGCGAACTCGAGCGCAGCGAACCCACTTACACCGTGCACACCCTCGCGCGCCTGCGCGCGCAGGCGGGTCCGCGGCAGCCGCTGCTGCTGCTCTTGGGCAGCGACTCCTTTCTGAGCCTGCCGACCTGGCTGCGCTGGCGCGAGCTGTTCGGCCTCGCGCATATCGCGGTCGCCGGCCGCCCGGGCCATGCGCCCGGCGCGGGCGCTCTGGCGCCGGAACTCGCCGCCGAGATCGAGCGGCGCAAAGTGCCGGGCGCCCAACTGGCCGCGAGCGCCGCGGGCGCGATCGCGTTTTTCGACATGCCGCCGACGGACATCTCGGCCTCGGCCGTGCGCGCGGGCCTTGCCGCAGGGCGGGACGTGCGCGAGTTGCTTCCCGCCGCGGTTCTCGCTTATATTCGGTCGCAACAGCTTTACTCAAAGGAGACACCCAGGGCCTAATGGATATTCGCAAAATGGAAAAAGCGGTGATTACCGCGCTCGAGGACATCAAGGCACGCGACATCGTCGTGCTCAAAGTCGCCCATCTTTCGCCCCTGTTCGAGCGCGTGATCATCGCCAGCGCCGAATCGACGCGGCAGGTCAAGGCGCTCGCCGCCAACGTGAGGGACAAGCTGAAGGCATTCGGCGCCAGCGTGATCTCGACCGAAGGCGAGGAAAGCGGCGAGTGGGTCCTGGTCGACCTCGGGGCCATCGTGGTGCACGTGATGCAGCCCACCATCCGGCAGTACTACAACCTCGAAGAGTTGTGGGACCAGCCCGAACCGAAACGGCCGCGCGCGCGCAAGAAAGCCGAGCCCGCGCAGTCGGCTTCCCGCTGAACCGCCCTGCGGCGGTTCGGCACTATTCTTTCACCCCGTTCGTGTTGAACCACGCATGAAAATCCTCATTGTCGCCGTCGGCACGCGCATGCCCTCCTGGGTGACCGACGGCTACCGCACCTACGCGAAGCGCATGCCGTCAGGCACCACGCTGGAGCTGATCGAAGTCAAGGCCGAGGCGCGCAGCGGCGGAAAGACCGTGGCGCAGATGCTCGCCGCGGAAAGCCTGCGCATCCGCGCGGCGCTGCCCAAGGGCGCGCGCGTGATCGCGCTCGACGAGCGCGGCAAGGATCCGAGCACCTGCGGCCTCGCCGTGCAGCTCGAAGCCTGGATGCAGGAACGCGGCGCGCTGGCGTTTGTGATCGGTGGCCCCGACGGCCTTGACGACGCCCTCAAAAAAGCCGCCGCGATGCAGCTGCGGCTGTCGAGCCTGACGCTGCCGCACGGCCTGGCGCGGGTGCTGTTGGCGGAGCAGCTGTATCGCGCGCTCTCCATCATCGGCGGCCACCCCTACCACCGCGAATGAGCACGCTGGCTGGACAATCGTATTTCTACCTGGCGTCGCGCAGCCCGCGCCGGCGCGAACTGCTCAACCAGATCGGCGTCGATCACCAGGTACTGACCCAGCGCATCAAGGCAGAGCGCGGCCCCGACGTGAACGAGGATCCGCTGCCCGGGGAAAAACCGCGCGACTATGTCATGCGCGTGTGCCGCGACAAGGCCGAGAACGGCTGGATGCGCGTAGTGCAGCGCAAGCTGCCCGTGCGCGGCGTGCTCGCCGCCGACACCACCGTGTGCATCGGCGACGAGATCCTCGGCACCCCGGCCGATGCGGCCCAGGCCGCAGATTTCCTGGCGCGCCTGTCGGGGCGCGAGCATGAGGTGCTGACGGCGATCGCATTCAAACTGGGCGAGCGCATGGAGACCGAGCTGTCGGTGACGGCGGTGCGCTTTCGCGAAATCAGCGCCGCCGAGATCGCGCGCTACGTCGCCAGCGGCGAGCCCATGGACAAGGCCGGCGCCTACGGCATCCAGGGCCGCGCCGGCGCATTCGTCGCCGAAATCCGCGGCAGCTATTCCGGCGTGATGGGCCTGCCCTTGCACGAGACCGCGCTGCTGCTCGCGCGCTTCGGCATCGGTCCGCTGGCCTGAGCGCCGCCTGCGCCATCCGGTAGAATGGCCGCATGGACGAAGACATACTGATCAACGTGACGCCGCAGGAAACGCGGGTCGCCGTGATGTACAGCGGCGTCGCGCAGGAATTGCACATCGAGCGCGCCGCCAGCCGCGGGCTGCTGGGCAATATCTACCTCGGCAAGGTGGCGCGCGTGCTCCCGGGGATGCAGTCGGCCTTCGTCGAGATCGGATTGGAACGCGCTGCGTTCCTGCACGTCGCGGACATCTGGGAGGAGCGCCAGAACGGCCACGGCGGCGCGGAACCGGGAAAAGCGGCGCACAAGCCGATCGAAAAAATCCTCTCCGAAGGCCAGCCGCTGATGGTGCAGGTGGTGAAAGACCCGATCGGAACTAAAGGCGCGCGCCTGTCGACCCAGATCAGCATCGCCGGCAGGATGCTGGTGCACCTGCCGCAGGACTCCCACATCGGCATCTCGCAGCGCATCGAGGACGAAGCCGGGCGCGCGCAGCTGCTCCAGCGGGTGAAGCAGCTGCTGCCCGCGGACGAGAAAGGCGGCTACATCATCCGCACCATGGCCGAGACCGCGACCGACGCCGAACTCGCGAACGACCTGCAGTACCTGCGCAAGCTGTGGCAGGACCTGCGCGAGAAAAGCCTGTCCGCGCCCGCGCCCTCGCTGCTGCACCATGACCTGTCGCTGGCGCAGCGCGTGCTGCGCGATTTCGTCAACGAGAACACCGGCCGCATCCTGATCGACTCACGCGAGAATTTCGTCAAGCTGCAGGCGTTCGCGCACGACTACATGCACAACGTGCTCGCGCGGCTGGACCACTACACCGGCGAGCGGCCGCTGTTCGACCTGTACGGCGTGGAGGAGGAGATCGAGAAGGCGCTCGCGCGCCGCGTCAACCTGAAGTCGGGCGGCTACCTGATCATCGACCAAACCGAGGCGATGACCACCATCGACGTCAACACCGGCGGCTTCGTCGGCCTGCGCAATTTCGACGACACCATATTCAAGACCAACCTGGAGGCGGCGCAGGTGATCGCGCGCCAGCTGCGCCTGCGGAACCTCGGCGGCATCATCATCCTCGACTTCATCGACATGGAAAACGTGGAGCACCGCAACGCGGTGCTGGCCGAGTTCAACAAGGCGCTCGCGCGCGACCGCACGCGGGTCACGCTGAGCGGCTTCACCCAGCTCGGCCTGGTGGAGATGACGCGCAAGCGCACGCGCGAATCGCTGGCGCATATCCTGTGCGAATCCTGCCCGACCTGCGGCGGCCGGGGCCAGGTGAAGGCCGCGCGCACCGTGTGCTACGAGATCCTGCGCGAGATCCTGCGCGAATCGCGCCAGTTCAGCGCACGCGAGTTCCGCATTCTCGCCGCGCAGGTGGTGATCGACCTGTTCCTGGAGGACGAGTCGCAGTCGCTCGCGATGCTGGAGGACTTCATCGGCAAGCCGGTGTCGATGCAGGCCGAATCGAGCTACAGCCAGGAGCAGTTCGACATCGTGTTGCTGTGAAGCCGGCCCGCGGGCCGGCTGCCTACAGCCGGCGCGCGGTCGAATCGATATAGTCGGGCGGCGGGGCCGGCGGGGGGGGCGGGCGCAATACCAGCCAGCTCGCCACCGAGGAAATCAGGCTGTAGATGAACGCGCCCCAGAACGCGGACCAGAAACCGCTGACGCGAAAGCCTTCGACGAACGAGGCGACGAGCCAGAACAGAAAGCCGTTGATCACCAGGGTAAACAGCCCGAGCGTGAGCACGGTGAGCGGCAGGGTGACGAGAATCAGCAGCGGCCGGATCAGGGCGTTCACCAGGCCCAGCAGCAACGCCGTCACCAGGGCGACGTAGAGGCTGTCGACGCTGACCGAAGGCAGCAGATAGGAGACCGCGAGCAGCGACAGCGCGTTGATCAGCCAGACGAGCAGGATGCGCATCAGCGTCGCCTCGGATCAGCGCCGCTCGCGGCCCATGGTGTAGAACTCGTCGTTGGGCCGCATATTGGTCAGGTTGGCCATGCGGTTCGAGAGCGCGAAAAACGAGGCGACGCCGCCTATGTCCCAGATGTCCTCGTCGGAAAAGCCGTGGCTGCGCAGGATGTCGAAATCGGCATCGCCTATGGTCCAGGGCTCGAGGGCGGTCTTCATGGCGAAGTCGAGCATGGCGCGCTGCATCGGCGTGATGTCGGCCTTGCGGTAGTTGACCGCCACCTGGTCTGCGATCAGCGGGTTCTTGGCGCGGATGCGCAGGATCGCGCCATGCGCAACCACGCAGTACTGGCACTGGTTGGCGCCGGAAGTGGCGACCACGATCATTTCGCGATCGGCCTTGGTGATGCCGCTTTGTTTTTCCATCAGCGCGTCGTGATAGGCGAAGAACGCTCGGAATTCGTCCGGGCGGTGCGCGAGGGCGAGAAAGACGTTGGGCACGAAGCCCGATTTTTCCTGCACCGCGACGATGCGCTCGCGGATGTCCTGCGGCAGGTCTTCGAGCTTGGGTACGGGAAAACGGCTGATGGCGCTCATGATTTGCTCCTGGTTCGCGCCGCGCGTCGCGGCGGGCTTGAATTACGCGGCAATCCCGGGATTGCGGCAGGATGGAAAACAGGGAGAGGGTGGGCCAACGCAAATGTTAGCCCAGCCCGCCGCACCGCGCTTGATCCAGGTCAACGAGGCGAGCCCGCCCAACTGGCGCCGCACCGCGCAAATGGCGACAATAGCGCAGGCGCTCAACTTTCTTTCCACCCAAGGCAAACCAAGTTATGGCTCACCCGCTGGCCGGCAAACCGGCTCCCGCAAGCTCACTGATAGACGTACCCGCGCTGTTGCGCGCTTATCGCGACGCGCCGGACGCGAACGATCCCGCGCAGCGCGTCGCTTTCGGCACCAGCGGGCACCGCGGCAGCGCGCTCAAGGGCAGCTTCAACGAGGCCCACATCCTCGCCATCGTGCAGGCGGTATGCGAGTACCGCAGCCAGAACGGCATTTCCGGCCCGCTCTACCTCGGCATGGACACGCACGCCTTGTCGGGGCCGGCCCAGGACACCGCGCTGGAGGTGCTGGCGGCCAACGGAGTACGCACCCACATCCAGCGTGATCGAGGCTACACGCCGACCCCTGTGATTTCGCGCGCAATCCTGGTGCACAACTGCGAGCGCGGTGGGGCGCGCGCGGACGGCCTGGTGATCACCCCTTCGCACAACCCGCCGGCCGACGGCGGGATCAAATACAACCCGCCTAACGGCGGCCCCGCGGACACCGACGTCACCGGGTGGATCGAACAGCGCGCGAACGCCCTGCTCGCGCAGGGCGCCCGCGGGGTAAGACGCATGCCTTATGCCCAAGCCCTGGCCGCAGACAGCACGCGCGAAGACGATTTCGCCGCGCCCTATATCGCCGATCTGGGCAGCGTGATCGACATGGAGGCGATCCGGGCGGCGAAACTGAAAATCGGCGTCGATCCGCTGGGCGGCGCGGCGGTGAACTACTGGAAACCGATCGCGGCGCATTACGGCTTCGACATCGAAGTCGTCAATCCCAAGGTCGATCCCACTTTCGGTTTCATGACCCTGGACCACGACGGCAAGATCCGCATGGACTGCTCCAGCCCATACGCCATGGCCAGCCTGGTCGGCCTCAAACAGCGCTTCGACATCGCCTGGGCCAACGACGCCGATGCGGACCGCCACGGCATCGTCACGCCCTCGGCGGGGCTGATGAATCCCAACCACTACCTCGCGGTCGCGATCCATTACCTGCTGACGCATCGCCCGCAGTGGCCTGCGGCGGCGGCGGTGGGCAAGACCCTGGTGTCGAGCGCGCTAATCGATCGCGTAGTCGCGGGCCTCGCGCGCCGCCTGATGGAAGTGCCGGTGGGCTTCAAGTGGTTTTCGGGGGGGCTGCTGGACGGCGGACTCTGTTTCGGCGGGGAGGAAAGCGCCGGCGCAAGTTTCCTGCGCCGCGACGGCGCGGCCTGGACCACGGACAAGGACGGCATCATCCTCGGCCTGCTCGCAGCCGAGATCACCGCGACGACCGGCAAGGACCCGGGGCGGTGTTACCTCGACCTGGCGGCGCAGTACGGCAGTCCGCATTACGTGCGCGTCGACGCGCCGGCCACGCCCGAGCAGAAGGCCGCGTTCAAGCGGCTCGACGGCGGCAGCGTTCAGGCGACCGAGCTCGCCGGCGATGCCATTCTGGCCAAGCTCACGCGCGCGCCCGGCAACGACGCACCCATCGGCGGCCTGAAGGTGACCACGGCCGCAGGCTGGTTCGCCGCGCGGCCCTCCGGCACCGAGGATATTTACAAGCTGTACGCCGAGAGCTTCACCAGCGCCGAACACCTGCAGCGCATCGTGCGCGAAGCGCAGGACATCGTGGGCGCTGCGCTGCGCGGCTGACGCGGCGCGCCGCAAAGCGTGTTCACGGAGGGAATTGGTGCGCCCGACAGGAGTCGAACCTGTGACCTTTGGTTTCGGAAACCAACACTCTATCCAGCTGAGCTACGGGCGCCTGGGCCAAAGTATACCGGCTTTTGCCCCGTCCCTCCATGCGCGTATGCTTTTGAGCAGAGGCGATTTGCGACTATAATGCGCGCGTTTGCAACGACTTAGCGGCTGTTCACAAATATTTGAAGCAGCCCCCTATTTAGCAGAACATGCGGGGAGGCATCCTTCCGTGTCATGTCGCGACCGAAACTTAGCAATTGAGGAATCCAATGAGCCAGAAACAGCACGATACGGAGCACGAAAGCCCGATCAAGACGCCGAAGCAGTTGATCACCACGATCGCGCTCGCGTTCCTGGGGCCTATCGTGATCATCACGCTCCTGTCTCAGTATGTGGCCAACATCCGCAGCATAGACATGAAGAGCGAGGCCATGTCTTCGGACGCGGTCGCCAAGCGGCTTAAACCGGTGGGCGATCTGGCGTTCACCGACGCCGGCAGCAGCGCGCCCAAGGGACCCAGGAGCGCCGAAGACATCTACAAAGCGGTCTGCAGCGCCTGCCACGCGAGCGGTGCGGCCGGGGCGCCCAAGTTCGGCGACCAGGCCGACTGGAGCGCGCGCCTCAAGCAGGGCGAGAAGGCGTTGCTCGCTTCGGCGATCAAAGGCAAGAACGCGATGCCGGCGCGCGGCGGCGCCGCCGACCTGAGCGACCTGGAACTGGAAAGCGCGGTGGTGTACATGGCAAACAAAGCCGGGGCCAAGTTCAAGGAACCGGCGGCCCCCGCGCCCGAGAAAGCCGCCGCTGCGCCTGCGGCCGGCGCGCCCGACGGCAAGAAGATTTACGATACCACCTGCGTCGCCTGCCATGGCACCGGCGTGGCCGGCTCACCCAAGGCCGGCGACCAAGCCGCCTGGGCGCCGCGCCTCAAGACCGGCATAAATGCGCTGTACGCAAACGCACTCAAGGGCAAGAACGCGATGCCCCCCAAGGGCGGCAATGCCGCGCTCTCCGAGGCCGAACTCAAGGCGGCGGTCGATTACCTTACAGGCCTGGCCAAGTAACGGCCGGCCCCGGGCAATACGCGTGAAAAAAGGCGGCTGGTCCGCCTTTTTCTTTGCCGCGCCGGACGGCAATCCACCGCCGCTCGGTTCACCTTGTGTCCTGAGTCGCTGCTAGAATCACGCTCTCGGCTTAACCGACTCACCGCGCTGCGGCTGGCATCATGAAAATTGCGATCATTCTCGATCCGCTGGACGACATCAAGACCTACAAAGACACGACCTACGCGATGATGGCGGAGGCGGCCGGGCGCGGCCACGAACTGCACATGCTGATGCAGGACGGCGTCATGTGGAAGCACGGCCGCGTGATCGGCGAATCCTGCCGCCTCGAACTGACCGGAGACAAAGAACGCTGGTACCGCATCGATCTGCCGCAGGAACGTCCGCTGGCGGACTTCGATGCGGTGCTGATGCGCAAGGACCCGCCGTTCGACATGGAGTACGTGACCGCCACCTGGCTGCTGGAGCTGGCCGGGCGGGAGGGCGCACGGGTGTTCAACGACCCGCGCGCGCTGCGCGACCACAGCGAGAAGCTCGCCATCGCGGAATTCCCGCTTTTCACCGCACCGACACTGGTGACGCGCATGGAAAAGCAAATCCACGATTTCATCGACGCCCACGCCGACGTGGTGGTGAAACCCCTGGACGGCATGGGCGGGGCGCAGGTGTTTCGCGTCACCGACGCGGACCCCAACCGCAACGTCATCGTCGAGACGCTCACCTGGCACGGCAAGCGTTCGATCATGGCGCAGCGCTACATCCCGGAAATACGCGAAGGCGACAAACGCATCCTGCTGATCGCAGGCGAGCCGGTGCCCTACAGCCTGGCGCGCATCCCCAAGGCGGGGGAGACGCGCGGCAATCTGGCGGCCGGCGGCAGCGGCGTGGCGCAGCCGCTGTCCGAGCGCGATCGGGAAATCGCCACGGCGCTGGGGCCCGAACTGGCGCGGCGCGGGCTGCTGCTGGTGGGCCTGGATGTCATCGGCGATTATCTCACCGAGGTCAACGTCACCAGCCCGACCTGTTTTCAGGAAATCCGCGAGCAGACCGGCTGCAACGTCGCCGGGCTGTTCATCGACGCGCTGGAGAAAGCGTGCGCGGCCTGAGCCGAAGGATGGCGCGAGGGGAAAGCCGGCACCGCGCTTTCCCGCTTCTCAACAGCTAATGTCAGAGCGAATACCATGGTCGGAATCCTGATTGTTGCCCACGGGGCATTCGGCGAAGCCCTGATCCATTGCGCCAGCCACGTGCTGGGCAAGCGCCCGCAGCAGGTGCTGCAGCTCGGCGTCACCATCCACGACGACCCGGAGGCGATCCTGCCGCAGGCGCGGGAACTGGTGAAGCAGCTCGACCAGGGACAGGGCGTGCTGGTGTTCAGCGACATCCTCGGCGCCACGCCGTCGAACATCGCCACGCGCCTGCTCGTGCCGGGCAAGGTCGAAGGCATTTCCGGCGTCAATCTGCCGATGCTGATCCGCGCCCTGACCTACCGCGAAGAGCCGCTCGCCACCGTCGCGGAGAAAGCCATCAGCGGCGGCGTGGCCGGCGTGGTGCACCTGAATACCGATGCCTGCAATGCTGCAAACCGACGCTGAAATCATCAACAAACTCGGCCTGCACGCGCGCGCGTCGGCCAAGCTGACCCAACTCGCGAGCGCGTTTCAGAGCGAGATCTGGCTCACGCGCAACGGCCGCCGCGTGAATGCCAAGAGCATCATGGGCGTGATGATGCTCGCCGCGGGCAAGGGCGCGACGATAGGCATAGAAACCGAGGGCAGCGACGCCGACGCGGCATTGCAGGCCATCCTCAAGCTGATCATGGATAAATTCGGGGAAGGCGAGTGAGCTTCACCCTCCACGGCTCAGGCGTAGGCGGCGGCATCGCGATCGGCCAGGCGCACCTGATTTCCAGCGCGCGGCTGGAGGTGGCGCATTACGCGATCGCCCCCGAGCACCTCGAGCAGGAGGTGATGCGTTTCTCGGTGGCGGTGGACAAGGTGCGCGCCGAACTGCAGGGGCTGCGCCGCAACGTGCCCGCCGGCGCGCCCTCCGAGCTCGCCGCGTTTCTCACCCTGCACCTGATGATCCTCGATGATTCGACCCTGTCGCACGCGCCGCGCGAACTGATCCGCAGCCTGCGCTGCAACGCCGAATGGGCGGTGGTGCAGCAGATGGATTACCTGGTGGCGCAATTCGACAAGATCGAGGACGCCTACCTGCGCGAACGAAAAGCCGACGTGGTGCAGGTGGTGGAGCGCGTGCTCAAAGCAATGCAGGAGCATCCGGGGCACGCCGACGCCGTCCCGGCGCACGAGGAGCGCCTGATCGTGGTGGCGCACGACCTGTCGCCGGCGGACATGATCCTGTTCAAGCAGCACCAGTACGCCGGCTTCGTCACCGACCTAGGCGGCGTCACCTCGCACACCGCCATCCTCGCCCGCAGCCTGGACATCCCGGCGATCGTCGGCGCGCATACGGCGCGGCAGATGGTGCGCGAAGGCGAGCTGGTGATCGTCGACGGCGTGCAGGGCGTGCTGATCGTCGACCCGGATGAACTGGTGCTCGCCGAATACCAGCGGCGCCAGCGCGAAATCGAATTGCGGCGGCAGAGGCTCAAGCGCATCCGCGGCACGCCCGCCACCACCAGGGACGGCACCGCGGTGGACCTGCACGCCAACATCGAACTGCCGCAGGACATCGAACAGGTGCGCGAATCCGGCGCCACCGGCGTCGGCCTGTTCCGCAGCGAGTTTTTGTTCCTCAACCGTGACGACCTGCCGGGCGAGGACGAGCAGTTCGAGGCCTACCGGCATGTGGCGCAGGCCATGCACGGCATGCCGGTGACCATACGCACGCTCGACCTGGGCGCGGACAAGACGGTCAACGGCTCTGCCCGCGGCGGACCCAACCCGGCGATGGGACTGCGCGCGATCCGCCTGTGCCTGGCGGAGCCGCAGATGTTCCTGACGCAGCTGCGCGCGATCCTGCGCGCGTCGCATTACGGCAACATCCGGCTGCTGATCCCGATGCTCGCGCACGCGCACGAGATCGAACAGGCGCTGGCCATGATCGCCCAGGCCAAGGCGTTTCTGGACCTGCAGAACATACCCTATGACCGCGGCATCCAGGTCGGCGGGATGATCGAGGTGCCGGCGGCGGCGCTCTCGCTCGGCGTGTTCGTGCGCGAACTCGATTTTCTGTCCATCGGCACCAACGACCTGATCCAGTACACCCTCGCCATAGACCGCACCGACGACAGTGTCTCCCACCTGTACAACCCGCTGCACCCCGCGGTGCTGCACCTGATCGCCCACACCATCAGGACCGGCAACCGCATGAACGTGCCGGTGGCGGTGTGCGGCGAAATGGCCGGCGACATAACGCTGACGCGACTGCTGCTCGGTTTCGGCTTGCGCCAGTTTTCCATGCATCCGGCCAATCTGCTCGCGATCAAGCAGCAGGTGCTCAAGAGCGACCTGGGCAAACTGACCCGGCCGGCGAACACCATCCTGCGCGCCGATGACCCGGAAAAAGCCAGGCAGCTGCTGGAAAAACTCAACGCCTGAGGCACCGCCTGTCGCCAGGCCGATTGACAGCCCCCGGGCTTCGCGGGTATCTTTCACTCCAGCGCCGATTTGATAGTCAGCTTGCGGGCGCCGCCAGTCAGGTAATCGACCGAGCGAAAAACAAATACGGCTAAAGCGCGGGAAACCCGTTTAGCGAGCAAGCTGAACGGGTTTTTTGCATTTCGGGGCCACCGCCATGGGACCGCCGGCGCGTAAAGCTAGCGCCGGCTGTTTAGAGGCTCGTGCCTCGCGATGCGCTGGGTGCCAAGGATCGGCGGACTAGGCGCTGCCGTACGCAGTTCCGAAAGTCATATTTTGTCGGTGAAGGAAGATGAGCCATTCAGTAGGCGCAGTCCGGCCGCAGACCATGCACTTCGATACGCCGCTCGCGTGCAGGAGCGGCGCGCAGCTTGACGCCTACGACCTGATGTACGAAACCTATGGCACCTTGAACGCCGCGAAAACCAACGCGGTGCTGGTATGCCACGCGCTCAACGCTTCGCACCACGTCGCGGGCTACTACGCAGCGGATCCGAAAAACGTGGGCTGGTGGGACAACATGATCGGCCCCGGCAAGCCGCTGGACACCGACCGGTTCTTTGTCATCGGCGTCAACAACCCGGGCGGCTGCTTCGGTTCCACCGGACCGGCATCGATCAACCCCAAGACCGGCAAAGCTTACGGCTCCAGCTTTCCCGTGATCACGGTCGAGGACTGGGTGGTGGCGCAGGCGCGGCTCGCGGACCGGCTCGGCATCACGCGCTTCGCGGCGGTAATGGGCGGCAGCCTGGGCGCGATGCAGGCGCTGCAATGGGCGATCGCCTATCCGGAGCGGATCGCGAACGCCGTTGTCGTCGCCGCGGCGCCCAAACTTTCGGCGCAGAACATCGCGTTCAACGAGGTGGCGCGCCAGGCGATCACCACCGATCCGGATTTCCACGGCGGCGATTACTACGCCTACAACGTGCTGCCGCGCCGCGGCTTGCGCCTGGCGCGCATGATCGGCCACATCACCTATCTGTCGGACGACGCGATGATGGAAAAGTTCGGCCGCAGCCTGCGCTCGGGCACGATCAACTTTCATTTCGACGTGGACTTCGAGGTCGAGTCCTATCTGCGCTACCAGGGCGACAAGTTCTCCGAATACTTCGACGCCAATACCTATCTGCTGATCACCCGCGCGCTCGACTATTTCGACCCGGCCGGCGCCTGCGACGACGACCTCGCCCGCGCGCTCGCGCCGGCGAAAGCGCGCTTCCTCGTGGCTTCGTTCACCTCCGACTGGCGTTTCGCGCCGGAGCGCTCGCGCGAGATCGTCAAAGCCCTGCTCGACAACCGCGCCGACGTTTGCTACGCCGAAATCGACGCGCCGCACGGTCACGACGCCTTTCTGCTCGACGATGCGCGCTACCATGCGCTGGTGCGGGCGTATTTTGAAAACGTCGCGCGCGATTGCGCCATAGCGGGGGTGGCGGACCGATGAACACCTCCCTCCCGGTACCCGCAATCGCCGGCCGCGCCGACCTCGAAGCCATCGCCGCCTGGGTGGCGCCGGGTGCGAGCGTGCTCGACCTGGGCTGCGGCGAAGGCCTGCTGCTCAATTATCTGAAGCAGAGCCGCGAGGTGCGCGGCTACGGCATCGAAATCAGCGATGCTAATGTGCTCGCCTGCGTGAAGAATTCGGTCAATGTGATCCAGAGCGACCTCGAAGCGGGCTTGGCGGGTTTCGACGCCGGTTCGTTCGACTACGTCATCCTGTCGCAGACGCTGCAGGCGATGCGTCATACCGAGGAAATCATCATGGAGATGCTGCGCGTCGGCCGCCAGGGCATCGTCTCCTTCCCCAATTTCGGCTACTGGCCGCAACGCGTGCAGATCATGCGCGGCCGCATGCCGCTGTCCGACATCCTGCCCTACCTCTGGTACAACACGCCCAATGTGCACCTGTGCACGCTGGCGGACTTCGAGGATTTTTGCGCCACCCACGGCGTGCGCATACTCGAGCGCATCGTCATGCAGGGCGAGCGCCGGATCCGTTTCGCGCCGAATCTGCGCGGCAGCGTGGCCGTGTATCGCTTCGAGCGGATCTGAAACCGGCTGACGGGGGCGCCGGCACCGCCTTCAGATCACTTGGGACTGGCCCTGCTCCACAGCGGCGATCTGCGCGCGCATATGCCACACCAGCCACAACCCGGGGAGCGCGGCGACGAAGGTGAGCACGAAGAAATTGGCCCAGCCCACGGCCTCGACCAGGCCGCCGGTGACCGGTCCGAACACGATGCGCCCGAGCGAGGCCAGCGCCGACAGGAGCGCGTATTGCGTGGCGCTGAAGCTGTGGTTGCATAAGGCCATGGCAAAGGCGACGAAAGCCGCCGTGCCCATGCCGCTGGCAAGATTTTCGAAACCGACCGCGAACACCAGCAGCGGGTAGCTCTTGCCGGCCCAGGCGAGCGCGGCAAACGACAGGTTGGAAATCGCCTGCAGCACGCCGAACAGCAGCAGCGCGCGGGTCAGGCTCATGCGCACCAGCAGCAGGCCGCCGACCAGGCCGCCCGCCAACAGCGAAACCAGTCCCAGCGCTTTGTTGATGGTGCCGACGTCGGTGAGAGAAAAGCCGACGCCGCGGATCAGGAATGCGGTGGTCAGGGTGCCGGCGAGCGCGTCGCCGAATTTGTACAGGACGATCAGGGCGAGCAGTTGCAGCGCGCCGGGCCGCGACAGGAGATCCCGCAGCGGCTCGACCACGGCCTCGCGCAGGCTGCGCGGCGGCGTGCCGCGCACGGCGGGCTCGGGCGCGGCAAGACTGGTCGCAAGACCCACGCCCATCAGCGCGGCCATGGCGAAAAAAGTCTGACGCCAACCTATCTGGTCGGCGAAGATCAGCGCGAGCCCGCCCGAAGCCAGCATCGCGATGCGATAGCCGAACACGCTCACCGCCGCGCCCATGCCGCGCTCCGCGGTCGGCAGCAAATCGGTGCGATAAGCGTCGATGACAATGTCCTGCGAAGCCGACGCAAACGCCACCCATAGCGCGAGACAGCCGAGCAGCCACAGGTTCGCATTCGGCGAGGAAACCGCCATGCCGCAGATGCCCGCGACCAGCGCCAGTTGCGTCAGCAGCATCCAGCCGCGGCGGCGGCCGAGGAAGGGCGGCACATAGCGGTCCATCAAGGGCGACCAGAGAAACTTGAGCAGGTAGGGGATGCCGATCCAGGAAAACCAGGCGATGGTCATGATGTCGGCGCCGGACACGGTGAGCCAGGCTTGCAGCGTGCCGCCGGTCAGCGCCAGCGGCAGTCCGGAAGAAAATCCGAGTAGCAGGACGGCGGCGACGCGCGGGCTGCGCAGAATCTCCAGATAGGGCGACGGCATGTGGCTGATTCTACCAACGTTGAAGCCGGATAAGGTTGATTTGGCGGAAGAAAGCCGGTAGCCTAGGTGTTTCCCGCAACGGCGTTTGCCGCGACGGGATTTTCCAATCAACGAGGCAAGAATCATGAGCAACGACACCGATGTATCCCGCGAAAAACTCGCAACCGACATGCGTATCGTGATCGCCGACGCAGAAGAACTGCTGCGGGCGACCGCGGGCCAGGTGGGCGAGAAAGCCGTCGTCGCGCGCGAGCGCATCCAGGAAAGCCTGCGCGTCGCCAAGGACAAACTGGCCCGCGCGGAGGAAGTGATGATCGACAAGACCAAGGCCGCAGCGCGCGCCACCGACGACTACGTGCACGATCATCCCTGGGGTGCAGTGGGCATCGCCGCCGCAGTCGGCCTGGTCATGGGCATGCTGATAAGCCGCCGCTAGTCATGGCGCAAAGGGAGGGCGCCGCCGCGCACGGCGGCCTTCTGCAGTCGATCAAACACCTGGGACGGTCCCTGCTCGGCGCGGCGCAGACGCGTCTGGAGATCTTCGCCACCGAGATCGAGGAAGAGCGGGTACGCCTGGAGCAACTGCTGCTCGTAGCCTTGGGCGCGGCGTTCTGCCTGGGCATGGCGATGGTGCTGAGCGTTACTTTTGTGATGATCTATTTCTGGGACACGCACCGGCTGCTCACCGCCGGGCTGCTCGCCATGGCGTTCATGGGCATGGCCGCTGCACTGGGTTTAATCCTGCGCGCACGGGTGAAAACGCGGCCCAAGCCGTTCGCCATCACGCGCAGCGAACTGGCCAAGGACAGCGCCATGCTGCGCGAGCGCCAAACGTGAACCGGCGTCTGGCGGAAATCGAAGCCAAGCGTGCGCGTCTGCTCGAGCGCGCCGCGCGCGAACGCGCAGACGTGGCGCAGACGCTGCAGCTGTGGGAGCAGCCGCTCGCCTTCGTCGACCGCTGCCTGGAAGCGGTGCGCTTTGTCATCGCGCGCCCGCCGCTCATCGGCGCGGCAACGCTCCTGCTCGTACTGCTGCGCCCGCGCAGTGCAATCAGGTGGGCGCAACGCGCCTTCGCCCTGTGGCAAGGTTATCGCTGGCTGACAAAAAAGATCGCGGTCTAGCGCATGCAAAAACCAGTCATTGTCCAGACCGTCATGGAAATGATGGACCGGGAGCGAAAATACGTTCTCGGCGAGGTCGTGCAGATAACCGGCCTGATGCCGCTGTTGATGAAGCCGCGCAACAAGCAGCATTGGACGCCGGAGGAAAAGCGCCAGATCGTCACCCACCTACGCCGTCTGTCTATGGTCAGCCCCTATCTCGCGGTGATGGTGATGCCCGGATCCTTCGTCGTGCTGCCGGCGCTCGCATGGTGGCTGGACCGGCGGCGGCAAAACAACCTGCGCAAGAACCTGCCTCCCGGCAGCAGCACGGCCTAGACGCGGTTGGGCGCGGCGCAGGCCGTGCGGCTCCGGACAATCCAGCCTGCGCTACAGCTTCCAGTCGTAGTCGATCGTCAGCGGCGCGTGGTCGGAAAAGCGCTGGTCCTTGTAGATCGCAGCCTTCTTCGCGCTGGCGGCGATTCCCGGCGTCGCGATCTGATAGTCAATGCGCCAACCCACGTTCTTGGCCCAGGCCTGGCCGCGGTTCGACCACCAGGTGTATTGCTCGGGCTCCTGATTCAGCCGCCGGAATACGTCGACCCAACCCAAGCGTTCGAATACTTCGCCGAGCCAGGCCCGCTCCTCCGGCAGGAAGCCGGAATTTTTCTGGTTGCCGCGCCAGTTTTTCAGGTCGATTTCCTTGTGCGCGATGTTCCAGTCGCCGCAGATCACGATCTCGCGCCGCTGCGCCTTAAGTTTGGCCAGGTGCGGCATGAACTTCTGCATGAAGCGGAATTTCGCCTGCTGGCGCTCTTCCGAACTGGAGCCCGAGGGAAGATAGACGGAAATCACGCTCAATTTGCCGAAATCGGCGCGCAGATAACGGCCCTCCGCGTCGAACTCCTTCGAACCGAAGCCTCTGACGATTTTGTCCGGCTGCTTGCGGCAATAGATGCCGACGCCGCTGTAGCCTTTCTTTTCGGCGCAGCTGAAATAGCCCGAATAGGGTCGGGGGTTGAGCGTTTCGGGAACGAGATCCGGCAACTGCGCCTTGATTTCCTGCAGGCAGACGACGTCCGCCTTCTGCGCGGCCAGCCACGGCAGCAGGCCTTTGTTCACAGCGGATCGTATGCCGTTGAGATTGAGTGCGATAATGCGTAACATGAATGGTGGTTTTTTCAGGTAACGAGCAGCACGTACCGGAATAGTTTCGTGTCGGATTTCCGCAAAGAGTTCATCGCCTTCTGCATCGAGTGCGGCGTGCTGCGCTTCGGCCAGTTCAAAACCAAGGCCGGGCGCATGTCGCCGTATTTTTTTAACGCCGGGCTGTTCAACGACGGGGCAAAGCTCTGGCGTCTGGGTCAATTTTACGCGAAAGCCATACTCGCAGCGGGCGAGTCTTTCGACATGCTGTTCGGACCCGCGTACAAGGGAATTCCGCTGGCTGCGAGCGTCGCCATTGCGCTGGCCCAGGACGGTCATAACGTCCCATACGGCTTCAATCGCAAGGAAACCAAGGACCACGGCGAAGGCGGGCGCATCATAGGCGCGCCGCTCGCCGGGCGGGTGTTGATCGTGGACGACGTGATCTCCGCCGGCACCTCGGTGCGCGAATCGGTCGAGCTGATCCGCGCCGAGGGGGCTAGGCCCTGCGGCGTCGCCATCGCTCTGGACCGGCTGGAGCGCGGCGCGGGCGCGCGCTCTGCGGTGCAGGAAGTGCGCGAGCGTTTCGGACTGCCGGTAATCGCCATCGCCGACCTGGACGACCTGTTGCTGTTCCTGGGCGCGAAACCCGAGCTGGAGCAGCAGCTGATCGATATCGAACAATACCGCCAACTCTACGGAGCCGACGCGCATGCTTAATCTGCGAACTCTGATGGTCGTAACCCTGCTCGCGCTCGTGTCTTCGCCGGCTTCGGCCCTGTATAAGTGCAAAGACAGCAAGGGGAAGACTTACTACACCGACAGGCCGCCCGCCGAGTGCGCGGGCAAGGAAATGGACGAGTTGAACAAGCAGGGCACCGTCGTGAGAAAGCGGGAGGCCGCGCTGACGCCGGAGCAGATCGCCGCGCGCGAGGCCGAGGAGAAGCGCAAGAAAGAGGAGGAACTCGCAGCCAAGGAAGAGAAACGCAAGAATCAGGCGTTGCTCAATACCTATGCGAGCGAGAAAGACATAGAGGACGGCCGGCAACGCGCGCTGAAGCAGTCCGAACAGGCGGCCAAGGAAATAGAGAAGCGCATTGCCGAGGCGCAGACACGCGCCAGGTCGCTTGCCGCGGAGAAAGAATTCTACGCCAAGAAGCCGATGCCGAAAAAACTGCAGGACGACATCAAGAACAACGAGATCGAATCCAAAGTGCAGCAAGACGCGCTGGCGGCGAAGCAGAAAGAACTCAGCGAGATCAACGCCAAGTATGATGAAGACAAGCGTCGCTACCTCGAACTTACGGGGACGAAGTCGAAGGCTGCGGCACCGACAAAGAGATAGCGCCGCTTGCGGCAAAGGCTAACTTTCGCGCAGCGAAAGTTAAGCTGCGTAGCAGCGGCCGTAGCCACAAGCCCCTGCTATCTCCAAGCTACCGGTGCGAAACCGAAGGCCGCTGCACCGGCAAAGAAATGGCGCCGCTTGCGGCGCGCAAATTTCAGCCCGCCAGTTTCTTCTTCAGGATCTCGTTGATCTGGGCCGGGTTGCCCTTGCCCTTGGTCGCTTTCATCGCCTGGCCGACGAGCGCGTTGAAGGCCTTCTCCTTACCCGCGCGGAATTCCTCGACGGATTTGGGATTGGCGGCAAGCACACCATCGAGAATCTTCTCTATCGCGACAGAATCAGACATCTGCTTTAGACCGCGAGTTTCGATTAACTCGTCTACAAGTTGAGGGTGACCACCGTGGTGCTCATACCCAGCCGTTCGGGCTTCATCCCAGAATTCGGAAAACAACTCCTTGGCCGTATTGACGCCGATTATTCCTTCGCGTAGCCGCCGCAGAATATAGCCTAAGGTATTGTCACTTACGCCAAATTTCCACGACGGCAAGTTTTCCGCGTTTAGTTTCGCCGCAACTTCGTTGATCACCCAATTTGCGCAAAGCTTAAAGTCCGCTTGAGAGAAAGGTTCGCCGCTCCTAAGTGACGACATGACTACGCCTTCAAAATAGTTGCCAATCTCCTGATTCGAGGTTAGTGCCGCTGAGTCATATTCGGACAATCCGCACTCGCTCATGTACCGTTGCTTGCGCTCTCGCGGCAACTCCAACATCTCGGATCGAACTTCTTCGATCCATGCATCGCTCACAACCAGCGGAAGCAAGTCGGGGTCGGGAAAATAGCGGTAGTCGTGCGCATCCTCTTTGGTGCGCATCATGCGCGTCTCGCCTCTGTCCGGGTCGAACAGCACCGTAGCCTGCTGGATGCTGCCTCCATCCTGCAATGTCTCGATCTGCCAGCGGACTTCATATTCGATCGCCTGCTGCAGGAAGCGAAAGGAGTTGAGATTCTTGATCTCGCGGCGCGTTCCGAGCGGCCCGCCCGGACGGCGCACCGAAACATTGGCGTCGCAGCGGAACGAGCCCTCCTGCATGTTGCCGTCGCAGATGCCGATCCAGCGCACCAGCGCATGCAGCGCCTTGGCGTAGGCCACCGCCTCTTCCGCACTCCTCATGTCGGGGTCGGTCACGATTTCCAGGAGCGGCGTGCCGGCGCGATTGAGGTCGATACCGCTCATGCCATGGAAATCCTCGTGCAAGGACTTACCGGCATCCTCTTCCAAATGCGCGCGGGTGAGGTGCACGTCCTTTTCGCCGTCCGCGGTCTGGATTTTTACGACGCCGCCCGTCACGATCGGCAGTTCGTACTGGCTGATCTGGTAGCCCTTGGGCAGGTCGGGATAGAAATAATTCTTGCGCGCGAATACCGAACGGCGGCTGATCTGCGCACCGACGGCAAGCCCGAATCGAATAGCTCTTTCCACCGCGCCTTTGTTCAGCACCGGCAGCACGCCGGGCAGCGCGATGTCCACCGCGCAGGCCTGTACGTTGGGCGGCGCGCCGAACTGCGTCGCCGCGCCGGAAAAGATTTTCGACGCGGTTGACAACTGCGCGTGCGTTTCAAGACCGATGACTGTTTCCCATTGCATCTTCTGTCTCACTAGTTTCGGTGACGCTCCCCTGCGGCGTCGAACCGCCTTACCTGCAGGCGCCGTCGGACAGTCGCAGTTCGATCGGCCAAATATAGTCTATGGTGCCGCGCGGCGTGCACATCTCGGGGCAGTCGCTGAATGCCACCGTGAAGCGGTTCTGCTGGTACCACATGCGCGTCGCGCACTTTGAACCCGAACGCGCAACCAGTTCCACATGGGGCGCCGAACGCGTCTGGCGAAAATCCGCCAACTGGAAAAGGCATGAGCCTCGCTTGGGAACGGTGATCTTGGCTTCCAGCTGGCTTACCAGACCATTGGCGACCGATAGCTTTATCGTCTCGGCATAACCGAGTTTATCGCCAGTCGTGCAGTCCGCCCGTATGTTGAGCGCACGATCCGGGATACGGGCCGGTGCCCTGCCGGGCGTAGGGGTTGCAACTGGCGGCCGCGCGGGAACGGCGGGCGCCGGCTCGGTACGGCCGCCCGGCCCGGGGCTTTCCGGGATCCCGCTGTCTTTTTTTCTTTCCGCGCATCCAGCTGCCAGCAGCGTGATAGACAGGGCGGCAAACAACGGCAAATGCGCAGACCGGACATAGAAGCGCGTGTTCATATCCGTCCCGGGTCAGGCTTCGGGTACCGACTGGTGCCGGCCGGTCGCAGTCTGGTACTGGTGCGCGGCATTGGGAATCTGCGCGTGGGACTCGATCCCGATGACGGTTTCCCAAGTCATGGCCTACTCCACCCCCGCCGGCTGGCGCAGATGCCAGTCGGTCGCAAGCTGGTACTGGTGCGCCGCCTGCAGCATGCGCGCCTCGGCGAAGTAGTCTCCGGTCAGGTGCAGCCCGACCGGCATGCCGCCTTCGCCGAAACCGCAGGGTATCGACATCGCCGGCAGGCCGGCGAGGTTGGCGGCGGTAGTGTAAATGTCGTTGAGGTACATTTGCACCGGATCCGACGACATGGACCCCAGTCCGAAGGCGACGCTAGGCGCGGTCGGGCCCATGATCAGGTCGCATTGTTTGAACGCTTCGACGAAATCCTGCGCAATCAAGCGGCGGATTTTCTGCGCCTTGAGATAGTAGGCGTCGTAATAGCCGTGCGACAGCACGTAGGTGCCGATGAGTATGCGCCGCTTCACTTCGGCGCCGAAACCCTGGGCGCGGCTTTTCGCGTACATGTCGGCGAGGTCGCCGTATTCGGGGGCGCGATAACCATAGCGCACGCCGTCGAAACGCGACAGGTTGGACGATGCCTCGGCCGGCGCGATCACATAGTAGGCGGGCACCGACAGCCCGGAGTTGGGCAGGCTGACGCCAATGCGCTGTGCGCCCAGTTTTTCGAACTGCACCAGCGCCGCCTCCACCGCCGCCGCGACGTCGCCGTTCACCCCGTCGCCGAAATACTCCTTCGGCACGCCGATGCGCAAGCCCGCGAGCGTTCTGGCATGGTCTGGCGCCTCCAGGGCGCGCGTGTAGTCCTCTGCCGGGCGCTCCAGGCTGGTCGAATCGCGCGCATCGAATCCGGCCATCACGTTCAGCATCAAGGCCAGATCCTCGGCGCTTTTCGCCATCGGCCCGCCCTGGTCCAGGCTGGAGGCGAATGCGATCATGCCGTAACGCGAAACCAGGCCGTAGGTGGGCTTGAGGCCGCAGATGCCGGTGAACGCCGCGGGCTGGCGGATCGAGCCGCCGGTGTCGGTGCCGATTGCCGCCGGCGCCATGCGCGCCGCCACCGCCGCGGCCGATCCGCCGCTGGAGCCGCCCGGAACCCGGCTAGTGTCCCAGGGATTTTTCACCGGACCAAAGAAGCAGGTTTCGCTGGACGAGCCCATGGCAAACTCGTCCATATTGGTCTTGCCCAGAATCACCGCGCCTGCCGCATCGAGTTGTTCCACCACATGCGCGTCGTAGGGGCTGACGAAATTGGCCAACATTTTCGAGCCGCAGGTGGTGCGCCAGCCCGCGGCGCAGAAAATGTCCTTGTGCGCCACCGGAATGCCGGTCAGCGCTTGCGCCCGCCCCGCAGCGATGCGCGCATCTGCCGCGCGCGCCTGCACGAGGCTACGCTCGGCATCGATGGTCAAAAACGCGTTGAGTCCGGGATCGAGCCGCGCGATGCGGTCCAGACAGGACTGCGTCAGCTCGACGCTGGACAGTTGCTTGCGCGCCAGCAGGCCGGATAGCTGTTTGAGGGTGGAATTGAACATTTGTAGGCGGGGCGCGCGACCCGCCGCGCATGCAGTCCGGGTCGGCGTCCGGGATCCTATTCGAGCACTCTTGGCACCAGGTACAGCCCGTCTTCCACCTGCGGCGCGATCGCCTGGTAGAGCGCGTGCCGGTCGGTTTCGGTGACCCGGTCCTCGCGCAGGCGCTGCACCACGTCCTGGCCGTGCGCCATCGGCTCGACGCCCCCGGTATCGACCGACTGCATCTGTTCGATCAGCTTGAAAATGCCGTTCAGGTGGCTTTGGGTGGCAGCGGCCTCGGCATCGGTAATTTCGATGCGGGCGAGCCAGGCGACCCGTTTCACCTCGGGTAAAGTCAAGGACATGGAATTTGCGCTTAAATGGTGCGTTAAAGTGCGGTATTATAACGTATTTACCA